>Ga0247839_1000353_pt1 | contig 80360 bp, 69 predicted proteins | sample LaCruzMarch2015__6_FD_192405 | JGI IMG/M metagenome (GOLD analysis project Ga0247839, IMG submission 192405) | Freshwater microbial communities from meromictic Lake La Cruz, Castile-La Mancha, Spain - LaCruzMarch2015_16m | ecosystem: Environmental > Aquatic > Freshwater > Lake | place: Spain...
ATGCGCCGCGCGCAGTTCCGCGAGTTTGTCCGCTGGGAGGGTGAAATCTAGCATGTTGACGATTTTACAACGGTCTTAGCAGGTTAGGCTAGCCGTCTTAACGAAATTCTCAGATGAGACATGTATACCGTCGAGGATATCGCGAACGAGGTCCACTAGCCCTTCGAACGGAGAGTCCGTCGGCCGCAGCCCCTCCAGCGAGATCTTCAACTTGCAAACGATATCCTCATCGTCCGTACAATCGCGTAGGAGTTGGAAGTCGGTCAGACGGGCCACCCCACCGAGAACAGGATCGGCCGCAATCGATTGGGCAGTCACCGTCTCCAACGGCACGGCGATCAAACGAAAGTTGGATTCGTTTCTCCTACGGTTGCTCACAACGACAGCCTCCGATCGTACCCAGTCGGAGCACAGGGCGGCATCCGATAGCAGAATAACGACCGCATGGCACTCGTACATCCACTCATTGATACATTCATGCCACCGATCGCCGGGTTGAAGCGTCCGACGGTCAACTAAGATGTCGAATCCCTGCCCATGTAGATCATCGCAAATGCGATCCAACAGCCAACGATTCCTGTCGGTTTTCGTACTGTGGCTGATGAACAGCTTTGGAGATTTCATGAAACCTGAGTGGTTATCTGCTCAGTTGCGTGTCGGCGCGATGGTAGTCGCGACGAAGGGGATCGGCAAGGTGCGCGCCCGCGCAGTCCCGGTCCTTTGCGAATCAAGGCAACTTGGCTACTACGCGGAGTAAGCCACGGGTGTCGCCCACATAACGCCAGTTGGCGGCGTGGTAGATGGTACCGTGGATTGTCCAGCCTCGAGGACAACTGCCGGTTGCAACAGGGAGTCCTGGCTAGAACGGTTCCGCCCTGCACACCGCACCCGTCCCCCTTGGTCTGCACCGCCGGTTGCTGCATGATGCGCGGTTATCTTCCGCGGACCGGACTGCTTCGATGACGGACCTACGTCTCTACAATGCCGAGGGCCTGGAACACCAGCCGCTCGCGACCTTCACCGAGAAGGCGTACCTGGACTATTCCATGTACGTGATCCTCGATCGCGCCCTGCCCTACGTGGCCGACGGGCTCAAACCGGTGCAGCGGCGCATCCTCTATGCCATGTCGGAGCTGGGGCTCTCGGCGGCGGCCAAGTTCAAGAAATCGGCGCGCACCGTGGGCGACGTGCTGGGCAAGTTCCATCCGCACGGGGATACCGCCTGTTATGAGGCCATGGTGCTGATGGCTCAGCCGTTCAGCTACCGCTACCCCTTGATCGACGGCCAGGGCAACTGGGGGTCGCCCGACAACCCCAAGTCGTTCGCCGCCATGCGCTACACCGAGTCGCGCCTGACACCCTACGCGGAGCTGCTGCTCGGCGAACTGGACCAGGGCACCGTCGACTGGCAACCCAATTTCGACGGGACCCTGGAGGAACCGAAGCTGTTGCCGGCGCGCCTGCCCAATCTGCTGCTCAACGGCACCACCGGTATCGCGGTCGGCATGGCGACGGACATCCCCTCGCACAACCTGCGCGAGGTGGCGCGGGCCTGTATCCACCTGCTGGACCACCCGCAGGCCACGGTCGAGGATCTATTCGTCCACTGTCCGGGACCGGACTTCGCGACCGCGGGCGAGATCATCACGCCACCCGACGAACTGCTGAAGATCTATCAGACCGGCAACGGCAGCGTGCGCCAGCGCGCCGTCTATGAGGTCGAGCAAGGCGAGATCATCATCACCGCCCTGCCCTATCAGGTCTCGGGTGAGCGGCTGATGGAACAGATCGCCGCGCAGTTCAACGCCAAGAAACTGCCGATGATCGAGGACTTCCGCGACGAGTCGGATCACGAGTTCCCGACCCGACTGGTGATCGTCCCGCGCTCCAACCGGGTCGACCTGGAGCGGCTGATGTCGCATCTGTTCGCCACTACCGACCTGGAGCGCAGTTACCGCGTCAATCTCAACATGATTGCCGGCGACGGCCGGCCGCGGGTGATGAACCTCAAGGAGATTCTCGCCGAGTGGCTGAGCTTCCGCACCGCCACGGTGCGGCGGCGCCTCGAATACCGACTGGGCAAGGTCCTGGACCGCCTGCACCTGTTGGACGGCTTGCTGATCGCCTATCTCAACATCGACGAGGTGATCCGCATCATCCGCACCGAGGATGAGCCCAAACCGGTGCTGATCGCGCGCTTCGCACTCAGCGACGCCCAGGCCGAGTACGTGCTCAACACCCGGTTACGGCAACTGGCGCGGCTGGAGGAGATGAAAATCCGCGGCGAGCAGGCCGAACTGGCCGCGGAGCGCGACCGGCTTCAGGCGCTGTTGGGCGACGCGGCGCTGCTCACCCGGCTGATCCGCGATGAGATCACCGCCGATGCCGAGAAATACGGCGATGCCCGCCGCTCGCCCCTGGTCGCCCGCCCTGCCGCGAGCGCACTCGACGAGACCGAGGTGACCCCGAGCGAGCCGGTGACCGTGGTCCTGTCCGAAAAGGGCTGGGTGCGCGCCGCCAAGGGGCACGAGGTCGACGCCGCCGGGCTGAGTTATCGCTCCGGTGACCAGTTCCTGGCGGCGGCCCGGCTGCGCAGTAACCAGACGGCCGTCTTCCTCGACTCCACTGGCCGCAGCTATTCGCTGCCGGCCCACACCCTGCCGTCGGCGCGAGGTCAGGGCGAACCGCTCACGGGACGGTTGGACCCGCCCAAGGGCGCCGGTTTCGTCGCCGTGCTGGGCGAATCCGCCGCGACCCAACTGCTGCTCGCCAGCGATGCCGGGTACGGATTCATCGTGCGCATGGAAGAACTCTACGCCAAGGGCAAGGCCGGCAAAGCCGTGCTGACCCTGCCCGCGGGCGCCCTGGTGCTGCCGCCGCTGCCCCTTCCCGACCTGGCGGGCGCGCGGCTGGCCGCCGTCAGCCAGAGTGGCCATCTGCTGGTCTTCCCGGTGTCCGACCTGCCCGAGATGCCGCGCGGCAAAGGCAATAAAATCATCAGTCTTCCCGCCGCCAAGGGCGCCGAGGCGCAAGATCGGGTGGCGGCGCTCGCGGTGGTCCGTGCCGGCGGCAGCCTGGTCATCCTCTCCGGCAAGCGCACCTTCACCCTCAAGCCGGCCGATCTGGATGTCTATCAGGGCGAGCGCGGCCGTCGCGGCAAGCCGCTGCCGCGGGGGTTCCAGCGGGTGGAGGGGCTGCAGACGGAGTGAGCCTGTGCAGCGCGGGCCCTTGCCCTGGCGTCCAGGATTGCAGCGGCAACCGGATACCGTGGCGAGGCCGCGCCTGGGAGCGCCGGCCGTCGGCCGGCCCGCCGCCGTCAGGCGGCGCTCGGAGCCGATGAAAATCTGATCATTAGAGGCGACTGAAGTCGCCCCTACACAGAGGATGCTCAACCCGCCCCGGTGAGTTCCCCCGCCTTCACCACCCGCGGGACCAGCCGCCCGTTCGCGGTCGGCACCATCCGCACGACCTGGCGACTGTGCTCCGGTCCGAAGCTCACATGGATCGGCTGGTTGGCGCCATAAAAATAAAGGCGGTCGAAGGGGGTGTTCTGGGCCAGCCAGCGGGCGACCTCGGCCATGTCCTCGTCCTCCACGAGAAAATCCACTGCGGCGCCCTGACGCGAACAGATGGGTTTGCCCAGGCGGTTGTGCTCGTGGGCGGCGTGCTGATCGAGGCGGGGATCGATGCGGCCGGTGATTTCACGGGCCAGTTCCGGCGAGCAAAAGCCGTAGGTCAAACGGATCATGCCGAACCAGTCGATGACCGGGTCGAGCACCTGCTCGGCCAAGTCCTGCAAGGCGTCGAAGCTGTCCATCCGGCGCGGGAGATTGGGCAGCCCGGTGCGGCTTTGGGTCTCGCCGCATTCGATCAATTGACGGAAGGTCAGGAAGCGCCCGCACGGCGCATCCAGGTCCGGCGCGGTGTCCGGTCGGCGCAGGTCGAAACCATCGATCACCCAACGGCGGCGGGCCAGGATCTCATCGAACTTCGCGGCACTCGGACCGTATCCCGACAGATCGCACAGCGCCAGCGCATCCAGTGTCTCTTCGAACGCCGCCTGCTCCGGATAGTGCGGGAACTCCTCGTTGATATAGCGCGACTTGTGATAGAGATAGGGCGCCGGGTAACCAGTACCGTCGCCATAGAGAAAGGAATCGATGTCCTGCTCGCGCAAGCGGATCTTCACCCGTTCGATCAGTCGCGGCAGCGGGGACTCGACAAAGGCGTCATAGCGCAGCAGGCTCAGCTTGCCCGAGCCGATATGGATCTTGACCAGGTCCGCGTCGCGGTAGTCGCCGTAGAGCACGGTGGCGCAGCCGACATAGACCCGCAGCAGCGGTGCCAACTGCTCGACCAGACTGGCCGGGAGTTGCAGCGACTCGCCCGGTTCCAGCCAGCCCAGGCCGCGCGCGGCGGCCTCCTGACAGGCGTCGGCAATGGCCTCGGTGTCACGGATCATGAACAGCAGTCCGAGCGCCGCCTGCTGCGCGGCCCCAGAGTCGCCGAACAGGACCTTGATGTCGCGCTGCAATCCGGGGTCCAGATGCTTGTAGGGACGGCGCCGTTCAAACTGGTTGAGCGCCAGATAGACCAGCACGTCCGCGCGCCGCGCCGCTTCGGCGCGCGCCAGAATGTCCGGGTCCTGTTGACCGGCGAGGAAGCGCAGCGCCTTGGCGAGCGTGCCGAATGCCTCCATGAGCTCGGGCAGATCCGCCCCGACCTCGTCCGGCTCCGGCTGGCGCCCGAGTTCCAGCCACCGGCCCCACAGCCGATCCAGCAGTTCCCGATGCGCCGCGTAGCGTTCGGCCGACCGGTCACGGGCCGGCTGGGGCAGGCGCTCCGCGTCGCGCTCCGGCCGCGGCGGGCGGGGCCGCGCCGGGATCAATGCCGGCGGACGGCGTCGACTGCGATAGCGCTCCAGCAAGAAGCGCTGCTCCGCGTCCTTGTCCCGAAACACAAAGAGCACCCCCGGGGCCACCGGGATCGGCTCCTCGTCCAGCGCCTGGGTCAGATAGGCGCGAATCTCCGTCTGGGTGTAATAGCGCTGGAAGGTGCCGCGGCGGGTCAGGACCCCGTCGGCGAAGCCGGTGCCGCGGGGAGCGTTCTGATTGGCCAGCATCACCGCGACCACCAGCAGGGTTTCAGTCAGCAACCAGGCACTGGTCAAGGCCTCCAGGCGCTCCTCGCGATCCTCGATCACATTGATCACGAACCCGAGATTGACCAGCGGCGCCGGGCGCAGCGGTTGCTCGGGGGCGTAAAAAGGGTCCCAGCCCGCCGCCTGCAGGCCGTTCGCTGTCAGGGCGCGCACGTCATCGCCACGCCCGCAGCCGTAATCGAAGAGGGCCAGACGCCCGTCCAAAAAGCCGTGGCGGGCGAGCGCCTGAATCGGTGCCGACAGGCCGTAGCGCACCAGTGCGGTCAGTTGGCGGGCCGCCTGCCAACCTCCGCCCTGACCGTCAGGCGCCGGGGGCTCACTGACTGGCAGAGCGCCATCGGCCATACCCGCGACCGTTCGGTCGTCTTCCCCCTCATCGTTGCCCAAAGGCAGCAGGGCCAGGCCATCGATGCGATAGCCCCGTTCCCGCACCAGTTCCAACCACTGGCGCCGATAGCCGATGCGCGCCGGCTGGTCGAAGAGCCCGATCGACTCACAGGCCAGCGTCAGCGCCGCGGACTCCTCCCGCCGCGGATGATCGGCCGGCAACAGGAGTTCCTTGCGGTGCAGGATCGGCGGATTCTGCGAATCGGCATAGGTCCGGTAACCGACGGTGCCGGCGTCCAGATCCACCAGCCAACTCGTCGCCAGGGTCGGGAAGGCCTCATCGAAAAAGGCTGGATAGTTGAGCAGCGCGATCTGTCCCCCGGCCAGATCGCACCGCACGACATTGAAATCCTCCGCCCGGTGGACCCCGGCGCGGCACTCCGCCTCCGCGACCCAGGCGGCCAATTCGGCGCCCGCCGTCTCCAGACAACTGATGTGCAGATAGGTCCGCTGGGCAACTGTTTTACCGGTCATGGTGCTCTACTCGAAGGCTCGCGCGTCGGCTTACCGCAGGCCCGGTCACGCCGACGGCGGTGTTGCTCGCTATTGTCGGCCAAGACGGCAGCAATAGCAGCGTTGCAGTCGCGCCGATCAGCCTTCAACTCCCCCGACCGCCGGTTGGCCCACTCCAAGAGGGGGGGCGCGGACGTCGGCGCGACCGGGGCGACTTGCCGCGGCGGATGCGCGACAACCGCCGGATGGGGAACAAGCACCGCGGGTGCGTTGGCGACAACTGTCGGCGGTGCCTGGACCAGCGGTCCCACCCTGTTGCTTGGCCGCAGACCAAGCGCAGCCAACGACAGGGCCGAGAGCAGCAACATGACCCAAGCGGCGCGTCTGCCGCGATCCGGCCCCCGCCGCTCACGAATGGCGTCCAGATGGGCCTTGCGAGCTTCTGTGCGCTGATCCGCACGCCCCTTCAACCGCTCCCAGGCCGCGCGCAACGCGGCGGAAGGCGGTGCGTCACCGAGCTTATCGCGCAGCTCTCGACGCAGGTCGCGCAGGCTCGATACACCCTCCGGCTTCCCTTTCGGAAAACGGGCGCTATCGGTAAACACCACCCACCCAAGGACCGGAACACCCGGCACCAGTGCCTTTACTACCTGGGTATGCAGAGAGTTCTGCCGCACCGGGTTCTGGAAGCGGAAGCTCTGACGCCCCAGCCGCTGGGTCCAGTGCGCCTCGCCCTCCTGCCCAAGGATCGACCCACGGTAATTCTTGGTTTCGACGACCAGCAGACCGGCACCCGTCAGCACCACATGATCGACCTGGGTCAAGCCGCCGCGGCCGTCGGGAAAGATGACATCATGCAGACACTCGGTCCCAATGCGCTCCAGCACTGCCCCGACCCGCCGCTCGCCTAAGACCCCCCGCAGCTTCGGCAGCAGCAAAGACCGGAGGGCCACCAGGAGCAGCACGAGCGGAATCATCCACAGCGCCCAATCGGTGACGAGCGTCGTGATGGGCGCGAGGGCGGCGGCAAGCGGATCGGGACTGAACACACGCGTTTCCTTCGGTCTGACGTGAGCAGTATAATACACGAATGGAAGTCACAGCACTCAAGCCCGGTGTCATCATCCGCGGCCCCGTCATCCCCGAGCCGATCCAGGTCGTCGCGGTGATTCCCATGGGAGCTTCGACCCAAATTCTCGGCAAGGGCCTGGAGACCGGACAGTTCCACGACCCGATCCTGCGCCGGGAACAGATCGCGCTCCCGACGGCACCGCCAGAGAAGGCTCCCGTCGACGGCGCTGCCAAGCGCTTCCGCCTCGGCATAGAGGCCATGCGCTTGGGACTCGCCTACGAATACGACCCCTATTTCAGTCGCTCCATCGCCCGGGTCGATCCGCTCCCGCACCAGTTGGAGGCGGTCTACGACTACTTTCTGCGGCTGCCGCGCATCCGCTTTTTGCTGGCCGATGACCCCCGGCGCCGGCAAGACCATCATGGCCGGGTTGCTGATCAAGGAACTGAAAATCCACGGCCTGATCCGCCGCATCCTGATCGTCGCCCCGGCCAACCTGACCTTTCAGTGGCATCTGCGGCGGGTCGAGGAGCCGCTCGTCTCGTTCCCCGCCTCGACGCTAACCGAAATGCACCCATTTGCGCTAACCGGAAGGGCCCCACCGAGTGCGCAATGGATGACCGCTGGGGTAACCGTTCAGGCCCCCTCGCCGACATCCGACCGTCGCGACGGTGGATCAGGAGCTGACGGGGGGTGGGCCGAAGACGCCGGGAGCTGAACGCGTTCCTGCCGGAAGGCGTTGGTGAGGGGTGCCGCAGAGCGCCGTCGCGCGGCGGTTCACGCCGGTACCGGACCAGGGCGATCGAACACCGTCATCTTGCAGAAGGTGGCGTAATTGTCCACGCCCGCATGGGTGCGCGAATCGCTGGCGAGGATCAGCCCCTCGTCGAGCTTGACACCGACGCAGTACGTCATGGCCCGGCGACCGCGTCGGTCCAGACCTTGAATTGGTGTTTCATCTCGAAGCCGACACGAATCTGCATGTTACTGGCCGCTCCATTGCTGCTGAGCCGGGGGTTTACGAATGATAGGCCGATATCGTCGGCAGGTCTGTTCGGCAGCGTACGCCCGGGACGCAACAGGCAGCACCTCCATGCCGATGGCACCAGCGACGCGCTTGACCAGGTTCTTGATGAAGTCGTCGCGTTCCTGCTCGCTTGCCACGTTCATCAACTCGGCGGTGAGTTCCAGGAGTTCGTCCTCATTGAAGACCTGTCCGCAACTGGAGGCCGAGGCTTTAGCCGGCGGCGATTCCCGAGATCTCAAATATTGTCAGTGGTGCCTGCGCGCCGGACCGGCTAAAGCCTCGACCTCCAATGGCCGGAACGATGATCAAGGCCCTGGCGGCGAAGCGGATTTCGCCCAGGGCCAGTAACGCGCCGAACCAGCGGAGCGGGTTTCGGTTGGATTGGGCCGATCGGCACCGCGGAGCCCGCCGGTGTCGGCGCTTGGGGTTCCGTACGACCGCATTCAAGCTTACACTGCCGGAAGGCAACGCTGGAGAACACCTTGCCCGACGACGAGGACGGCGCGGATTAGAATCGGATGGCAAGGAGGGGCGTCGAACACTTGCGTCGGCGGGTCGACGGGAACTGTCGATCTTCGGAATCTGCAACACGGGCCGTACACACCATGATCGAGCCGACCGTTTGGGACTATCGGGACAACCTGGACTACGACCTCCCCTTGAACCCGGGCGACCCGCGCCTGGTCCCGCTGAACGATGCGCGCGGCGATTGCCAAGGCCAACGCCGCGGGCCGGAACCCGGCGGCTGTCTGGACCCTGGCCGATCAGCCTGACTTGGTCGTCTTGCAAGCCGGTCTGGCCGAGTATGCTGCCAAGGCATCCGCACTGCACTTGGTCGGGCTCGACCGCTGGCTCGCGACGGAGCCTAACCCCATCCTGGAAGACCAGCCGGTTCAGCCCAGCCCCATCCTCCAGCGGCTCAACTATCGCCGCGAGTCCATCGCCGCTACGACACGGCTCCCGCTGGTGATGTGGCTCGCCCCCGGCCAGGTGAGTCACCTCGCCGAGCAGGCCCCGGACCTTTGGGCCTGGCGCGCCGCGGTATTGGATTTCACCCTGGCGCCGGTGGCACCGCCGGAATTCGAACGGCAATCGTCACGGGAGCGGTCCGCGGTCGATGCCGCAACCGCCCGTGACCGTCTGGCGCAGATCGACGCCTATCTGCTGGACGCTCCGGCGATCGGAAGCACCGCCGACCTGCTGCTCGAAGCGGCGACAATTCACGATGCGCTGTCGGAGTTCGACGCCGCCCATGAACGGGCAGAGACGGCACTGGAGCGCTATCGCGCCTTGGATAATCCCCGCGGCGTCGCCGCCGCACTCGGCGTGATCGCCGACGGATTGGAGACGCAAGGCCGGATTGGGGAAGCCCTGCGCATCCGAACCGAAGAGCAAATCCCGGTGCTCCTTCGCCTGGGAGACAAGCAAGCTGAAGGAAAGGCACTCAACAAGCTTGGTAAGACTTACGCCGCTCTGGGTGATTTCGCGCACGCGAGAGACTGCCATGACCAGGCACTGTCGATCGCCCGCGCGGATGGCGACCACCTCGGTGAGGCCGATATGCTCCTTGCCATCGGCCGCCTCGCCCCGCGCACCGCCGATCTCCCCGCCGCCCGCGACGCCTATCAGCAGGCCCTATCGCTTTACCGCACCGACAACGTCCAACTGGGCGAAGCCAATACCCTGAAGGCTATCGGCGACCTCGCTCAACGCACCGACGACCTCGCCGCCGCGCGCGATGCCTACCAGCAGGCCCTGTCGCTCTACCGCGCCATCAACGCCCGTCTCGGCGAGGCCAATACGCTCCAGACCATCGGCGACCTTTCCCAGCGCGGCGATCTGCCCGCTGCCCGCGACGCCTACCAGCAGGCTCTGCCGCTCTTCCGCGCCATCAACGCTCGTCTCGGCGAGGCCAACACCTTGCAAGGTCAGGGCTTGCTGCACATGAGGGAAGGCGACGCGGCGGCAGCCTTCCGGAGCTTCGTCGAGTTGTCGGCGACGTTCCAGTCGATCGGCGACCGGCTCGGCATCCAGGCGGCCTTCGGCAATATGGCCCGCGCCGCCGCGGCCCTGGGCCAAATCGACCGTGCGCTCTTACTGGCGGGCGAGTCCCTGGCCTTGGGCCGCGCGGCGAACGACCGCTTCGGCCAGTCCATCACGCTGAAACTGCTGGTCAGGCTTCTGCAGGACGCCGGGGACGCGGCGGGTTGGCCCGCCGCGCTAATGCTGTACCGCGAACTGTTGGCCGGGATGGGCGACATGCGCACGCTGGCCCAGACCGATGCACTCTGGCAGCACGTCGCGCAACAGTTGTCCGCGGCCGAACTGGAGCGGCTGCGCACCCAGGCCCCCGCGCTCCTGGAGATCGCACTGGCCGCGGCGCGCGAGCGCTTCGGCGGCGGCGACCCGACCCGGCTGGACTAAACCGCGTCCAGCGCGAAATGCGTCATTTTCATGGTGTGTTCGGCCTGGGGGATTTCACCAACCTCGGTGAGCGGCTTACTTGATAGCCTTCGGACGCGATAACCGAACGTAGGGGCGGGTTTGAAACCCGTCAATACACGAATCGAGTGTGTTGGGGCCGATCTCATCCAAGAAGATCGCATACCGCGCAAGACGCGGTTTAATTACAGCAGCCCCCGCTCGGCAAGCGAAGTCCCCTGCCCATCACCGATGATCAAATGATCGAGAACGCGCACGTCGATCAGCGCCAGGGCGTCCTTCAGCCGCTGCGTGATGCGCAGATCCGCCTGGCTGGGTTCCGCCACGCCCGACGGATGATTGTGCGCAAAGATCACGGCGGCGGCATTGGTCGCGATGACGCGGCGCACAACCTCGCGTGGGTGCACGCTCGCTCCGTCGATGGTGCCCGTAAAGAGCACCTCGAAACGGATGACCCGGTGCCGATTATCCAGGAACAGGCAGGCGAAGACCTCGTACGGCAGTCCGTAGAGCTTGAGCCGCAGGTAGTCGCGGGTCGCCTCCGGACTGGTCAGGCAGTCTTGATCGGCCACCTGGGTCATGAGATAACGGCGGCTCAGTTCCAGCACCGCGCCCAGTTGCGCTGCTTTTGCTTGGCCCAGGCCCTTGACCGCACACAACCGCTGCGCATCGGCCGCCATCAGTCCAGGCAGCCCATCGAAGGTGGTAAGCAACTCGCGCGCCAGATCGACCGCGCTCTTGCCCTGAATGCCGGTGCGCAAAAAGATCGCTAGGAGTTCGGCGTTGGACAGTGCCGCGGCGCCATGCTCCAGCAGTTTCTCGCGCGGGCGTTCATCTTCCGGCCAGTCAGTGATCGCCATCAGGTCCCTCGCTACGCAATCCAGCCGAGTCTTGTTGGCCGCGCGCAACGCCGGGTACATCACGGCGCGGTCGGCGCGAATCAGTTACACTTTCAACCATTCACAAACCATCATCAAGGTTGATTCCCCCAATGGTGCCAGACTCCGGCCCGCGCGTCCTCCTCGGAGTGAGCGGCGGCATCGCGGCCTACAAGGCGGCGGACTTGGTGCGCCGTCTGCGCGAACGCGGCTGCGTGGTCCGCGTGGTGATGACGGAGGCGGCGACCGCCTTCGTCAGCCCCTTGACGTTTCAGGCACTCTCCGGAGCGCCGGTGCGGATTAGTCTGCTCGACCCGACGGCCGAGGCCGGCATGGGGCATATCGAATTGGCGCGCTGGGCACAGCGCATCCTGTTCGCACCCGCCACCGCCGATCTGATCGCCCGGCTTGCCGCCGGCTTGGCGGACGATCTGCCGACCACTCTGGCGCTCGCCACGCGGGCGCCGCTGTATCTGGCACCGGCGATGAATCAGCAGATGTGGCTGCATCCCGCGACCCAGGAGAACCTGGAACGGCTGCGGGCCCGCGGGGCGCGCATCCTCGGACCGGCGCAAGGCAGCCAGGCCTGCGGTGACCTGGGACCTGGGCGGATGCTCGAACCCATCGAGATCGCCACGGCCCTGCTCGCCGACCGCCTCCCGGAGGAGGTGAATGCGCCGCCGTCCACTGCCGCCGCGGGCCCGCTCGCGGGCGTTCACACCCTGGTAACCGCCGGTCCCACACGTGAGCCGCTCGACCCGGTGCGTTTTCTGGGCAATCGCAGTTCCGGACAGATGGGCTATGCCCTGGCCGCGGCCCTGGCGCAACTCGGCGCCGAGGTTTGTCTGATCAGCGGCCCCACGGCGCTGCCCGGCCCGCCGGGGGTCACCCGGGTCGACGTGGAGACTGCCGCACAGATGCACGCGGCGGTATTCGAGCGGATCGGCACGATCGATCTGTTCGTGGCCGCCGCGGCGGTCGCGGACTATCGGCCGGCCGCACTCGCCGACCGCAAGATCAAGAAAGACGCGGCGGAACTGACGCTGCAACTGATCCGCAATCCGGATATCCTCGCCGAAGTCGCCGCCCTGCCCCACCCGCCCTTCACGGTCGGATTCGCCGCGGAGACTGATCAAGTCGAGGCGCACGCCCTCGCCAAACTCAGCGCCAAGGGACTTGATCTGATTGCCGCCAATCAGGTCGGGGGAGATCAGGGCGGTTTTGAGCGCGCCGAGAACGCCCTCACCTGCCTGTGGCGCGATGGTCGGCGGGTGTTGCCGATGATGCCCAAGACCCGGCTGGCCGGGGAGTTGGCCCAGTTGATTACCGAGCGTTATCTTGCCTGATCGTACATTGCATCCTCTTGAGGTCAAGGTCCTTGATCCGCGTCTGGGCCGCGAGTTTCCGCTGCCGCACTACGCGACCGCGGGTGCCGCCGGGCTCGATCTGCGGGCCATGTGCGACGCGCCGATCGACCTGCCTCCGGGCGGCAGCGCGTTGATTCCGACCGGCATGGCGATCCATATCGCCGATCCGGGGGTTGCCGGTCTCGTGCTGCCGCGCTCGGGACTCGGCCATCGTCACGGGATCGTACTCGGCAACCTGGTCGGCCTGATCGATGCGGACTACCAGGGTCCGCTCCTCGTGTCGTGCTGGAACCGGGGGGCCGCGTCGTTTCGCATTGAGGTTGGCGAACGCATTGCCCAACTGCTCCTGGTTCCGGTGCTGTGCGCGCAATTGACGCTGGTCACCGAATTCGCCGCGTCGGCGCGCGGCTCAGGCGGATTCGGGCACACCGGCAAACACTGACGACGGCGCCGGCCGGTCCGGGGCGAGGTTCCATCTTTGGCTTCTATTGTGCGGCGAGGAGGCACGCCATGGTAGCTCCGCGAAGGGAGAACCCCCGGCAGAAGTCGGCGGAGGGCGACGCCCCGCCCGGCATCAAGCGTTTCTGGATCGAGAGCTTCGTCGGCATCGCGTTGATCTTGCTGCCGACCGCGCTGCTGATACTCTATGTCTGGGCCGCCCGCAGCGCGACGGATAGCCGGTTGCTGCTGGAAGGCGCCGCCGACGCCTTGGCCGTCACCGTGGCGAGCGAGATGACCCGGGTACGCGGGGTGATCCAAGCGTGGCAGGAAGACCCGCAATTGCGCGCGGCCTTCGCCGCGCCCGGCAAGCCCGAGACACTCAAGCAGCGGGAGGAGGACTTGCGCAAGCGCATGCCCGAGGCGCTGAGCATCCACCTGGTCGCACCGGAGCAAATCCATGCGATCGAGGGGATCCCCTTCATGAGTTACGCGGGGCTCGACCTGGCGCGCCAGGCGGCCCAGGCGCGCACCCTGACCCTGATCGAGGTTCACCGGGTCGGCCAACCGGAGATGCACCTGGCCGTGGCCGCTCCCGTGCTCGACACGGCGCGTGAGCAGGTATTGGGAGTCGTCCATGTCGCGCTCCCCATGAACCTGCTGCCCAATCCCTTGGGTTCAACCGGGGATAGCGGTCTCATCCTCTATCAGCAAGTGGTCGGGGATGCGGTCGCCAACCTTGAGCGCGTCGGCGCGCCCGAGGACCCGCCGGACCATACGGCGGCCATCGCCGGCACCCGCCTGCGGACTGCCGTGTGGATCAAAGGCGGTGACTGGGTGGACCCCTGGCTGATGGGTGGGGTCGGCGCGGGCTTTCTCGTGGTCATGGCACTCATCGGTGCCGTCCTGCGGCTCGGCTATAACGGCCTGCGGCGCGCGTTACTGTTGGACTGCAAAGGCTTCGTCGCCCTCGTCGATGACGCCGTTCACCAACGCACGGTCCGGCGCATCAAGACGCGCCTCGCCGACATACAGGACGCCCACCAGGAGACGCTGGATTTGTTGCGCGGTCTCCATCCGACCCGCGCACCCCTGCGCGGAGCGGCGGCAGCGCCGACACCCCTCGCGCCGGCGGTGCCCAACATCGAAGGCGATGGTCTGAACCCGACTTCAACCCTCAGCGAATCCAGCGTCGAAGTCGAGGAGTTGGATCTTGCAGTCGACGAACTGGGCCTACCGCTGGATGAGTTGAACCTGCCGGCGGGATTTGACCCCTATTCCAATCTGTCGGAGCAAGTTCCCGAAACTCCACCAAGCCCGCAGGAGGCCCTGGACGCGGGAATCGCGTCCTACGCGACGTCCCGCGCGGACGTTCCCGCCGAGATCTTCCGCGCCTATGACATTCGCGGCCTGGTCGACGATCAACTGACCATCCCGGTGATCGGTGCCATCGGCCAGGCGGTGGGCAGCGCTGCGGCGGCCCTTGGAGACCCCACGGTCGTCGTCGGGCGTGATGTCCGGCCGTCGAGTGCCGCCCTGGGCGACGCCCTGATCCAGGGTATTCGCAGCAGCGGCGCCAATGTACTGGACTTAGGTGTCGTCCCGACACCCCTGGTCTATTTTGCCTGCGCGCAGCAGCGGCCCCAGACCGGCGCCATGGTCACCGCCAGCCATAACCCGAACACCTATAATGGCGTCAAGGTCGTGCTCAATGGCGAGAGCGCCCAAGCCGATCAGATCCAAGCATTGTATCGACGCATCCTGGTCGGGGATCTGGTCGCCGGCCGCGGCGGCTATCAGGCGCAGGACATGATCCGGAGCTACCGCGCGTACCTGGAGCAGGACGTGAATCTGGCGCGTGGTCTCACGGTCGCCATCGATTGCGGTAACGGTACCGTGTCGGCAGTTGCGCCGGCGCTGCTGCGCGCACTCGGCTGTCAGGTCCTTGAATTGAACTGCGACCTGGAGTCCCCGCTCCCCGATCCGATACCCGACCCCGCGCTACCCGACTGCACACGCAACCTCGGTGAACTGGTCCTGTCCAAGGGGGCGGACATCGGACTGGCGTTCGACGTGGACGGTGATCGACTGGGCGTCGTCGACTCCCAGGGCCGGTATATCAGTGCGGACCGCGTGTTGATGCTGCTCGCGACGGATGTTCTGGCCCGGCACCCGGGCACCGACATCATCTACGATGTCAAATGCAGCCGACACTTGGCCGAGACGATCCGCCAGGCCAGCGGACGACCCGTCATGTGGCGTTCGGGCCATGCCCCGATCAAGGCCAAGCTGCGCGAAAGCGGGGCACTCCTGGCCGGCGAACTGACCGGACATTTTTTTTTCAAGGAGCGCTGGTTCGGCTTCGACGACGCGCTGTACGCCGGGGCGCGCCTGCTCGAGGTCTTGTCGCTCGATCCCCGCGCGACGACCGAGATTTTCGCATCGCTACCCGGGGGTCTGGCGACTCCGGAACTCGCGATGCCGCTGGCCGCGGGCGAGTCGGAACGCATCATGCGAGCCGTGCTGCGCCTGGCCGACCGGCTCGACGGGGTAGACGTGATCCGCATCGATGGCCTGCGCGCCGAGTTCGACCGCGGGTTCGGCCTGGTGCGCGCATCCAACACCCTGCCGCAACTGACCTTCCGCTTTGAAGGCGACGACGCGCAGGCACTGGAAAAAATTCAATCGCTGTTCCGCCGCCTGATGGAGAAGGCGGCCCCCGGTCTGCCGTTACCCTTCTAAACCGCGCCCAGCGCGGTATGCGATGTTGTTGGATGGGATCGGCCCCGGCAGACTCGACTACGACAACGACAACGATGGTATTCGTTGTTTAACTTTAGTCCGACTCGTTACCCAGCATACGCGGAGAACCTATGTCATTGCCGAGTGAACAGGCGCACACGATCGCCCATGTCCTGATTGAAGCCCTCCCTTACATCCGCCGCTTCCGCGGCACCACCGTCGTGATCAAGTACGGCGGTAACGCGATGGTTGACCAGGAACTCAAGCAGAGTTTCGCCCGCGATGTGGTCCTGATGAAGCTGGTGGGGCTCAATCCGGTGGTGGTCCATGGCGGGGGACCGCAGATCGGCTCACTGCTCAAACGCCTGGGCAAGGATAGCGAGTTCATCCAGGGCATGCGGGTCACCGACGCGGATACGATGGACGTGGTGGAGATGGTCTTAGGCGGTCTGGTCAACAAGGAAATCGTGAGTCTGATCAATCGGCATGGGGGATCCGCGGTGGGCCTGACGGGCAAGGATGGCGATCTGATCCACGCCCGCAAGCTACTCCTGCGGCGCGATGCACCCGAGTTGGCCGAGCCGGAAATCATCGATCTCGGCCATGTGGGCGAGGTCGAGAGTATCGATGTCTCGGTCGTCGATCTGCTGATCGGCGGTCATTTCATCCCTGTCATCGCCCCGATCGGGGTCGGTGCCGATGGTCGCTCCTACAACATCAACGCGGATCTGGTCGCCGGCAAGGTCGCCGAAGTGCTGAAGGCGGAAAAGCTCCTGCTGCTGACCAACACCCCCGGCCTGCTGGATGCGGACGGCCACCTGATTCCGGAACTCGACGTTGGGCGGGTGCAGGAGTTGATCCGCACCGGCGTCATTGCCGGGGGTATGCTGCCCAAGGTGCAGTGCGCACTGGACGCGGTACAGGCCGGAGTGAAAAGCGCGCACATCATCGACGGCCGGGTCGAACATGCGGTGATGCTCGACCTCTTCACCGATGAGGGCATCGGTACCTTGATTCGCCGCCGCTGACGGGATCGGCGGTCGCGGCACGCCGCGGATCGGTCGGCCGTGCCGCGACCTCATTTGACCGTGTCGATTGAATTCAATGCCTCCCTGCGCGCCGGTCCAGTGACCGCTTCATGGAACCCGTTCAGCACCCCGGCGGCGCGTTGATCGCCGCAACTGCTGTCACCTGACGCCTGATTCTTGCACTGCAAGTCGAGAAAAATGGATGCGGCCGAGCTATCGTCTTCCTGGATGCGGGAGAGCGTCAGACTCAGATCCTCACGCTTTTCGGGGGGAGCCGTAATCACGATGTTCGCCCCGCTGGTCTGAATCGCGGTGGTGGCGTGCGCCTGGACGTACGCAACCGCTCGCGCCCAATAATGATCGCATTGGGCGTCCGTGTCGCAGGTCACGAGATTGCGCAAGGCGAACTGGGGCGATCCGCGCGGCACCTCCGGCCGGTCTTCCGGGATATCCTTGAGCTGGCGGAAACGCTTGAGATCGCGATCGAAATCCTGCCTTACCGCCTCCTTTTGCTGCTCACGGTCGACAATCGTCGCATAGGACTCGCGAATTTGACGCTCGGTCTTGCTGAGCCCTTCGACATGGTGCTGCGGGAGCGGCTTGCCCGCCCGCTCCAGATCGGCCGCGTCCGTGCGCAGCTTGCGCAGCCAGTCCTGCTGACGGCGGATGTTGCCGCGGGCGACCTGGATGGCGACATCAATCGCTGCCAACTTACCATCGCGCGCCATCACCAGATCATCGACCGAGCGGAAGGTCCGTAACAGCTTCCGATCGGCGGCCTTCTGCTGTTCGACCAGGCGCTCCTGCTGGGCCCGCAGCCGCTCCAGCTCGCTTTCGCGCTGGATCTCCTCGATCGTTTGCGCGGGCGCCACCTGCTCGACCCGGACCCCCTGCTTGTTCAACTCCGCATGCCCCTTGTCGACTTGGTTTGGCGGGATTTGGTCGGTGTATTGGACGACCCCGCCCTCATCCGTCCAGCGATACATCTTCGGCCCGTCACCGAACGCCGCACCCAGGATACCCAGTATCAACAGCACGACGACCGGTACCCGCCGCAGACGTAACCGCCGCTGGACCAAACGCTGCGCTTGCACGACGACCGACCACAACATGATGGGGCCTCTGGAAATCTCCGCAGGCGCACCTGAACCACCGGAGCGCCAATCACGCACCGCTTCGCTGAACCACCCACGCCAACGCATCGGGCTCATCCCACTTCATTAGACCCCATAGCGCGACCGGTAGGTCCGTACCGCGTCACACAAAGCAGTGTCGGAACCCGAAAAATCCAGGAATTCGATGAGATCATCGAGTGTGACGATACTAAAGACCGGGATGTCGAACAGGTCCTGCACCTCGGCGACGGCCGAGCGCTCGCCCACACCGCGCTCCTGGCGATCCAGGGCAATCACGACGCCCATGGGTTGCGCCCCCGCCGCGCGGATCACCTCCATCGACTCACGCACCGAGGTGCCGGCCGTGATGACGTCATCGATGATCAGGACCCGCCCGGCGAGCGGGTGCCCCACGATCACGCCGCCCTCACCGTGATCCTTCACCTCCTTGCGATTGAAGGCGTAGGGAACGTCACGACCGGTTTCCCGGGCCAGTGCGATACTGGTCGCCGCGGCCAGTGGGATGCCCTTGTAGGCGGGACCATAGAGCACGTCGAAGGCACCGGCGGAAGCAGCGATCCGCGCGGCGTAGGCCGCGGCCAGTCGCGCCAGTCGGGCGCCGGTATCAAAGAGTCCGGCGTTGAAAAAATAGGGGCTCCGGCGACCGGACTTCAGCGTGAACTCCCCGAACCGCAGGGCACCGATGTCGGCGGCGAAACCGAGGAACTCACGTTGGTAGGCTTGCATGATCATGGTGCGATACAAGAGAATTGGCATTGTTATAATACATCGGGCGCTGAGCCAAAAACGGGATGCCGGTCGCTTGTCGCGACAGTCATGCGCCCGCGGTCGGCGCGGTCGAGCCGCCCCGAAACGCCAAACCATTCTCATCCTCCCCGTGTTCGCGGCCGAGCACCCCAGGTGCCGTGACCCGCGTCACCCTCGCGCCGGGCCCATCCCGTATGAACCCTCTCGGAATCTACCTTACCGCCATGCTGGTCGGTCTGCTTGGCGGCGTTCATTGTCTGACGATGTGCGGGGGCCTGGTCAGTTCACTGACGCTGGGGATGGACGCGCGCGCGCGCCGGGATCCCTGGCGCCTGCTGCCGCTCCAACTGGGCTATAACCTTGGACGGATCCTCGGTTACGGCGTTGCCGGGGGACTGGTCGGCGGCCTGGGTGCCGTGCTGCTGCAACTGGATACACTACAGATCGTCCAGCGCGCCTTGTACGGACTCGCCGCGGTGATGATGATCCTGCTTGGGCTGTACCTCGGCGGTTGGTGGCGCATCCTGCGTCTCACCGAACGCTTAGGGCTGGGGTTGTGGCGCCGACTGGAGCCGCTGACCCGTCGCTGGCTACCCGTGCGACGGTTTACGCAGGCGGTCGCCATCGGCTTCTTCTGGGCCTGGATACCTTGCGGCCTTGTCTACAGTATGTTGATTACCGCGATGTCCACCGGCAGCGTCGGCGGCGGCGCGCTGGTCATGATCGCCTTCGGCGCCGGCACGCTGCCAAACCTGCTCGGCATCGGCCTGCTGGCCGGCGCCGCCGCCCGCCTGGCGGAACAACCGCGGGTGCGGCAGTCGGCGGGGCTCATCGTCATCGCGTGCGGCGTTTACGGCCTTTGGCAATTGTTGTAGCTGTCTAACGCGACAACCAGCGGTCGGGGCGGGTTTCAAACCCGCCGCTACATGTCTAACGCGATAACCGGCTGTAGAGGCGGGTTTTAAACCCGCCTCGACGGGTCAATCGGTAAAGAACTCCTGGCTCATCCGCACGACCGTGGACTCCGCGGCGCCCACCGGCCGCACCTTGATTTCGAAGCTGAGCTCTTGGCCGTCGGCGATCGGAAACGCGCCAATATACGAGACAAAGCCGCGCTCCTCGATCTCGTGCATGGGAACACGAACCCGCTGGTCGGCCGAATCGACGATCGCCACATCCACCAGCGCCTTGACCGGGATGCCGGTCGTACCGACCTGGTCTTTGATGACACTGACGTTCAAAACCCCGCGGTATTGACTGCGTTCGATCTTGTGGGCCCGCGCGACCTCCGGACTCAAGGTAGCGGCATTGACCGCGTTATGGTAAATCGTAAAATCACCGGCGCGTGTCGTGGGTTCAGCCGCTAGCCGAACGCCATGCATCAGGGTAACCGCCGCGAATGCCGCCAAGGCAATGTGTTTGAACATCGAGGATGATTCCGTCGTTAGAGTAGGCGCTGGGTTGTCGCTTAGCCGCATACGAGACGCGGCCGCTGCGGCGCCTCTTGCTCGGTCAGCGGGTCATAGTGCAAAGCATTGTGGATATTGCGCAGGGCGGTCAACTCTTGAGCAAAGCCGACGTACTGAGTTTGCATATCGTCGATCCGCTTTTGCAAGGCATCCTTCGAGCGTCCGATTCGCTGGAGATTCTCAAGACGCTTTTCCATCATCTGCTTATGATCCTGTATCTGTTCCGCCAGGGGCTGCAAGCTGTCGCGAATCCAACCGTCGAAGGCAACCCGCAACTGATCGAACAGCACCTGCGCACGGCTCACCAACCGTTGGTTGAAACAGCGGGTCACCATCCCCCTGGGCACCAGGATCATCCGTGGACTGCGGCGGAATCCATCCATCTCCTGATACAACAATTCGATCTCAACCCGGTACGTCATGGGCAAAAAGACCTTGGGCATGACCAGGTCGAAGCCAAAACACTCGCGAAAAATCTGGTAGGTCTCCCGCACCAGCCTGCGGATACGCTCACTCTCCGTCGCGATCGCCTGCATGGTCCGGCGTAACTCGTCGAACAATCGCTTCATGGCGCCCGTCAGTCCGCCGGTCGTCCAACTGCGCGCCAGGTCACGCTGTGCTCGGTCGATCATCGCCTCGATGTTTTCGACTTCGAGAAGACGACGACACTCGCGTGTCTGCGCGAGCAGCTCCTCCCGACTTTGCTGAAACTGTTGCAAGCCCTTGAGATAGCGCTCTTGCTCTCGCCGGGTCCGGTCCAGCAGCTGGGCGATCACGTCCTGACTCTTGTCGCGCAGTTGTTCGAGTTCCTCCAACTGAGACTTGACGCGGCTAATCCGCGACGCGATGCGCGCTCTGTTGCGATCCAAGACCTGGCCGACACTCGCGTCGATCAGATCGATCAGCGACTGGTATTTGGTCTCGAGCATCTTGGTGGCGAGGTGCCGCTCCAAGGCCGGCAGGGCGCTCCGCCGCAACAGCATCTCGTCCTTGCCGACGTTGGCCGCCAGGGCTTGCCGGACCGAGATCGGAAACACGGCATCTTCGCCGATGCCCAGCGCCTGCGCCGCGTCACGCCGTCGCGCGGCGATCACATCATCCTGCTGCGCAAGATCGCACGGCGCATTGCCCAGCGTGTCGATCTTGTTGAGAACCACCAGCATGGCACGCTGGCGGCCACCTTGAAATCCCTGCAAGTGGTGTTGCCAGATCGCCAGGTCGCCGCGCGTTACGCCGGTCTCCGCGGCCAGCACGAACAACACGGCCTGAACCGTGGACAGGATACTGACGGTCAAATCCGGCTCGCTGTCCAGCACATCAACCCCGGGAATGTCCAGGATGACGAGCCCCTGCTTGAGCAAAGGATGAGGAAAACTCAAAACGGCATAGCGCCATTTAGCGATCTCGACCATGGCCGTCGCCGGTTGGCCGGCAGGCACCTGGGCCACACTGGACAGGCCCAGGCGGGCAGCCTCGCCCATCGACACCGTCTTGGTCAGCAGAATCTCCGCGACGATTCCCGCCAACTGCTCCGGATGCGCAACCTCGAGCGGGTAATGGACCCAGTGCTTGGAATCGGACCGCAACGCGGCAAGCGGCGTACTCGCGGCGCGGGTCTCAATCGGCAACAGGCGCAGATACGCCTCGTTATGCTGGTCGTCCCACAACAGTTCGGTGGGGCACCGGGCAGGACGCCCAGCCTCCGACGGCAGCAACCGAGCACCGAGATCGGCGAACAAGAGACCGTTGATGAGTTCGCTCTTGCCGCGGCCGGACTCCCCCACCAACGCGACCCTCAGGCGGTCTTGGGACACGGCATCGTGCGCGGCGCGCAGGTGCTCGCGCGCCGGCGGAGTGGCGCGACGATGCGCATCGAGCCAGGTTTCCAGGTCCTGGACGGCGCGCGTCACCCGCAGCTTCCAATGCTGGTACGTCGCGAGCCGTCGTTGCAGTGCGGGAGTTTGCATGGCCCTTCGAGTCCGTCTTCACCGCCGTGATGATTTGGTATCCAGCAAGAATATACACGGAGCCAAGACAGGGTTCCGGCCCCCGCCGCCGCGGCTGGGACCTGATCTGCTGCTCAGCGCCGACGCACCGGCGGACCCTGGGGGCGATCGATGGGCACCGGAAATCGGCCCGGAGAACGAATCAGCAGTCGTTTGATGCGTGACTGCTCGCCGCCGAGAAAGGCCACCCGCGACGGGGCGACCCCGAACGCGTCGGCGATGAACCGGCGCAGTGCGGCATTGGCCTGCCCCTCGACCGGCGGGGCCTGGATGCGCACCCGCAGACTCCCGTCCTGGGCTTGCCCGAAAGCGTCCTGCCGGGCGCGCGGCTGGACCCGCAACGTCACTTCCAGGTCCTCGCCGGACCAACGATACCAGGGGGTCGCAGACATCTTCAGCGGGTCAAGGCGCCGGTGAGGTTGGCATGGAAGATCGCTTTGTGGACATCACCCAAACTCAGCATCCCCACGAGACGACCGCCCTCCGTCACCGGAATTCGCCTGAAGTTGTGCCGCACCATGACCGTCGCGGCACGCAGCAGATGCATTTGCGGATCAACCGAGATCGGGTTGTGCGTCATCAACTCCTCGACACTGCGTTCCAGTACCTCGTTGTAGGTCTTCAGTTGGCGGTCCAAATCCACGCCGTGCATCCCCTCGGCGACAAGGCTGTCGATGGTCGGGAACAAGCTATGCAGCACGTCCCGCTCGGCGACGACACCGACCAGACGCCCCGCGTCGTCCACCACGGGCAACCCATGATAGCGATACAGGCACATCAGTGAAGCAACCTCCAAGATGCGCTGGCCCGGCTGCACCGTGCGCACCTCGCGGCTCATGACATCGCCGACGTTCATCCGCATGCTCCTCGTCCGGGAATGACTGACTCCGATGGTCGGCTCCAGCGCGCTGATCCCATCGGGGCGGGGCCCGATGGAACCGCCCCAACGTGCCCGTTGCGCGCCGGGCCCGCGGGTGTGGGCACAGTATAGCGATCCCTTGCCAGGGATGCGACGCGCCCTGCCGGGACCCATGCCCAGCGTCCGGTTTGCCCAAGTGCCGGGTGCTACACTAACCTGCGACCGTCGTTTCCAAGGGTAGATCGCGAGAATGGACAGCATCGAGGCACCGCCGCCCGCTGCCGGGCCCAGCCCGGACGCGCCGATCCGGCCGCTCACCGAAGTCGGCAACCCCCGCGCGCGCCGACGCGGCCCCGCCGACGTCCGTGGCAGCGACCGCCGCCGCCCGTCATACGATCGACGCCCGCAGCGGGTTCTACCAGCGCGAGCGCCGCGGCCACCGCGGATCAGGGTCGCACCGCGACCGCCGCCACCCCAACGCGCAGCACCTGTCGGCGCACACCATCAGCCGAGCCAAGCGCAGCCGACAGCTCTGGGGCACCCGTCTGGTCGCTCTGGCCGCGATCCTGGCCGCGGTCGTGCTGGCGATACTCCTGATCCGGTCCCACTTCCGGGGCGATACGCTCGACGCGGAGGCCGGACTGCTCGCGAGTGAGATCAATCGTGTTCCAAACGAACTGGAGCAGGCCAAGCAACTGCTGGCAGCCCAGGAGGTGGAACGAAACACGCTGCTGAAGCAACGCATCCCCGGCATTGCCGCACTCGATACTAGCAAAATTTATGACATCAATAATCAATATGTCAAGAAACTCAGCTTCTCGACCGTCGGCGCGGATCACAACACAGCGATCACCTACTACGCACTGCTCAAGAACACCAGCCCGGCCGCGATCACCCCGGACGCGACGCTTCTGCTGTTCGACCGCAAGGGGCTCCAGACGGGTGCCGCCCGCCTGACCATCGAGGCAGCAACCCCGCGGATCGAGCACGAGACGTTAGAGCCGGGCGAGACCCGCGCCTACTCCGCGCGGATCGACCCCACCCGTCCCGACGCGCCGACCTATTTTCTGATCGAGATCCGTTCGTCGGCATTGCCGCTGTCATCCGGCTGGAGACGCCGCTCCGATCGCCCGCGACGGACCTCCCCGCGTGGCGCATACCCGCTGTCCCGGCCCGTGGCATCCCTCGTCTCGACGCTTGGATAGGCCGTCGCCGACCGCGTTCACGCGCGCCCAGTCGCCCATCCGGACGCAGCATGATTCACGGTCCGCGAACAACATATAGTGGTTGACGCGCCTCCTGAAGCGTATATATTGTGTCACATCCTTGTAGGCGCCAAACGACCAGGCCGCTGCATCCCCGCCTCAGACACCACCCGCCCCGCCCCCCCGGGCCGATCAGGAGGAGCCATGTCCGCATCAACACCGCACCGAGCAACAACACCCAAAGCACGCGAACCCGACCTCGCCGCGCGGGAGTCGGCACCGCACTTCAGGGACCGACCCGCGGACGGTGCCGGTGCCGTGCCGACCCCGGGGCGCCTTCAGGTCATCCGCCGTAACGGCCAGGCCACCGCGTTCGATCCCAACAAGATCATGGTCGCCATGACCAAAGCCTTCCTGGCCGTGGAAGGCGGCAGTGCTGCTGCATCGAGCCGTGTACATGACCGGGTACGTGAGCTGACCGAACAAGTGGCCTCCGCCCTGACGCGACGCCTGCCCGGCGGCGGCACAGTCCACATCGAAGATATTCAGGATCAGGTCGAGCTGGCCTTGATGCGGGCTGGTGAACACAAGGTTGCCCGCGATTATGTGCTCTACCGCGAGGAGCGGGCCCGTGAGCGCGCTCATCAGGCCGCCGCCGACACCACACCGGCCGCAGCACACCCGCTGCACGTCACCCTCGCCGACGGCAGCACCCGACCCCTGGACGTCGCGCGCATGGGTCGTCTGGTGGACGAAGCGTGTCGCGAACTCGCCGGAGTTGACGCGGCGGCCATCCTCACCGACACCACCCGCAACCTCTTCGACGGCGTCCGCGAGGCCGACGTGGGCCAGGCGCTGGTGATGTCCGCCCGCACCCTGATCGAGACCGACCCCGCCTACAGCCAGGTCGCCGCCCGGCTGCTGCTGGACCTGCTGCGCCGCGAGGCCCTGGGCTACCTGGAGATGGCCGTCGGGGTCGAAACCCAGGCCGATCTGGCCGAGCGCTACGGCGACTATTTCAGCGCCTATATCCGGCGTGCCGGCGACCTGGAACTGCTGGACCGCCAACTTGCCCGCTTCGATCTCGCGCGCCTGGGCGCGGCCTTGCGGCCCGAGCGCGACCTCCAGTTCAACTATCTGGGGCTCCAGACACTCTACGACCGCTATTTCATCCACACCGCCGCCGGCCTGCGCTTCGAGCTGCCTCAGGCCTTTTTCATGCGCGTCGCCATGGGGCTCGCCATCAACGAAATCGAGCGCGAAGAACGCGCCATCGAGTTTTATGAACTGCTCTCCAGCTTCGCGTTCATGAGCAGCACGCCGACCCTGTTCAACTCGGGCACCCTGCGGCCGCAGCTGTCCTCCTGCTTCCTCACCAGCGTACCGGATGACCTCGACGGCATCTACAGCGCCATCAAGGACAATGCGCTGCTGTCCAAATTCGCCGGCGGCCTGGGCAATGACTGGACCCGGGTGCGCGGCATGGGTGCGCACATCAAGGGAACCAATGGGCGCAGCCAGGGTGTGGTGCCATTCCTCAAGGTCGCCAATGACACGGCCGTGGCGGTGAACCAGGGAGGCAAACGCAAGGGCGCCGTCTGTGCCTATCTGGAAACCTGGCACATCGATATCGAGGAATTCCTGGATCTGCGCAAAAACACCGGCGACGACCGCCGTCGCACCCATGACATGAACACCGCCAATTGGGTGCCTGATCTCTTCATGAAGCGGGTGGCCGAAGATCAGCACTGGACCCTGTTCTCGCCGGACGAAACCCCGGACCTGCACGACCTGATGGGCCAGGCCTTCGAAACCGCCTATACCACCTACGAGGCGCGCGCCGAGCGCGGCGAGATGAAAGTCAGCAAGCGCATCAAGGCGCTCGATCTGTGGCGCAAGATGCTCGCCATGCTGTTCGAGACCGGTCACCCCTGGATCGCCTTCAAGGACCCGTGCAACCTGCGCTATACCAATCAGCACGTCGGCACCGTACACAGCTCCAACCTGTGCACCGAGATTACATTGCATACGAATGACGTGGAGATTGCCGTCTGCAATCTCGGTTCGGTCAATCTGGCCGCCCATGTCACCGACCGGGGCCTGGATACCAAACGTCTGCAAGCCACGGTCCGCACCGCCATGCGGATGCTCGATAATGTCATCGACTACAACTTCTACAATGTCCCGCAGGCACGCAAATCCAATCTGCGTCACCGTCCGGTCGGACTCGGCATCATGGGCTTCCAGGACGCGCTCTACCAATTGCGCATTCCCTACGAAAGTCAGGACGCCGTGCAGTTCGCCGATACCAGCATGGAATACCTGAGCTACTACGCCATTCAGGCCAGTTCAGACCTGGCCGAGGAACGCGGACGCTATCCAAGCTTCGCGGGTTCGTTGTGGAGCCGCGGCATCCTCCCGCTCGACAGCATCCAACTGCTGGCCGCGGCTCGCGGCGGTTATCTTCAGATGGACACCAGCCATACGCTGGACTGGGACAGTCTGCGCACCCGGGTGCAGAGCGTCGGGATGCGTAACTCCAACTGCATGGCCATCGCACCGACCGCCACCATCAGCAACATCGTCGGCGTCAGCCAGTCCATCGAGCCGACCTATCAGAACCTGTTCGTCAAGTCGAACCTCTCCGGGGAATTCACCGTGGTCAATCCCTACCTGGTCGCGGATCTGAAGGAACGCGGGTTATGGGACGCCGTCATGGTCAATGACCTCAAGTATTTCGACGGGTCGGTGCAACAGATCGACCGCATTCCGGACGATCTGAAAGGCCTCTACGCCACCGCCTTCGAAGTCGACGCCCGCTGGCTCATCGAGGCCGGCAGCCGCCGCCAGAAATGGCTCGACCAGGCGCAGAGTCTCAACCTCTACCTGCGCGAGCCCAGCGGCAAAAAGCTCGACAACCTCTACAAGCTCGCCTGGGTGCGGGGTCTCAAGACCACCTACTATTTGCGGTCCATGGGCGCCACCCATGTGGAGAAATCCACCATGGATGATACCGGCAAGGCCAATCAACTGAGCGCCGTGGGCGGGAGCTATATCGCACTGGACAAAGGTAAGGGGAATGGAGCAGAGCCCAGGGCGTGTTCGATCTTGGAGCCGGAATGTGAGTCTTGTCAATAGCCATAGGCCGGATCGAAACCCGGTAGGTAACGCGTCAAGAACAAGTTAAGCACGGACACAACCGTTGTCGTTGCTGTTGTCGTAATCGTAATCGAGGTGGGCCTTGATCACGGTTACGGCCATGGAACATCGTAGGGTGGACAAGCGCAGCGCAGTCCACCAGCGACGGCGCGGGATTCGGCGGACTGCGCGATCGCTAGTCCACCCTACGGCCGCCACGCTGTAAGGCCCGGACGGCGGGCACCAGGTCCTTGAACACCCCACGCAACGCGGGTAGCATCCGTACGACGCCATCAAGGCGATTGCATCACCTACGCTTTTCCTAACCGAACGAGGTCGGTAGCCGTCCATGGACCATTACCAGATACTGATCAGAACGGCGAAAGGTCAGGACGAGATTCGAAGCAGGACCTTCGGCCTGTCCCAGGAATTGCGTCACCTGCTGATCCTGCTCGACGGACACCGGACCGTGGAGGAGATCCTGTCGCGGCACCCCGAGATCGGCCAGGAGGTCGAAGCCCAACTCGACACACTGCTCGCCGGCGGGTTCCTCGCCCCACACGAGTCGGCGTTCGCAATGGGCGCCTACAGCATCGACGACTGGGACCTGCTCGAGTACGAGCACCAGGCGCTGCAGGAAGCGGCACCGGCGGGCGTCGACATTCCGCCCGAACCCCGTTTCAACCTGGAGAAGGCGAAGGGTTTCGCCCGCTATGTCGTGCTGGGTGCGCTGGGCCCGGTCGGGGCGCATCGCGTCGAACGGATCGAGGCGGCAACCGACGTCAGTGAACTGCGCGCGGAGTTGGACGACTTGCGGGACCTCCTGCCCAAGCTCCTCTCGCAGCACCAAGCCAAGCAGGTCTGGGAGCAGCTCGAACCCTTGACCCTATCCATTCAACAGTAAACGCCAAACCATCAGTAGAGAGACACTCCATGTCCGAGTTCGAGCAGGTCAACGTCGTCCGTGAGGCCAACATTTTCTTCGACGGCGGCGTGACCAGCCGCACCATCCGCTTTGCCGACGGCAGCCGCAAGACGTTGGGGATCATGCAGCCCGGTGAGTACGAATTTAACACCAACAGCGGAGAACTGATGGAGATCCTGTCCGGAGACCTGGATGTCCAACTCCCCAGCACCGCCGATTGGCGCACCTTCAAGGGCGGTGAGTCCTTCACGGTCGGGGCCGGGGAGCGGTTCGGACTGCGGGTGCGCACCGTGACCGATTACTGCTGTTCCTTTTTGCCTTGAGTCCTTGATCTTTCTTGATGTAACAGCGGCCGATGGAGTCAGCGGTCGCTGGCCGCCGGGCTCACCACTGGAGACGTTGGCGCAACTCCTCGCGTTGCGCCTCGGAGGGGAAGATCACGGCCCCGGCGCTGTCGAACAGCGAGATGGAGAGGCTGGGGCAGCCCTGCGCGACCTCCCGCAGGACCTTCTCGGCCGCCAGACGGCCGGTGGTGGCGGCCTTGAATTCATCACCGATTTCGACCTCGCGAAAGGAGTCCGGGCAAACCACCCAGCAGGTTCCGCAGCCGATGCAGGTGGGGGTGTCAACTTCGATCTTCTCGATCATAGGGCCGTCTCCTGGCGGCAGTGTGTGTTTCGGACGTTTCGGTCGAGCGGCGCCGAGGCAACCCGTCAAGCCGTGACCGGCCGTCGGGATCCCGGCCCCATGACCAGGCTCCACGATCGTGCAAGGTGACAACGATAGACGCTTTCGTTCCCTTCAAGCAAACCTGCTTCAACTGCAACGCTCCGATCAACCCTGCGATTAGCCTCGCGATCAACCAGTCGAGCGCGTCCCGCCCGTGATCAAATCCACCCTGACCTACGCCGGCAGCTACATCCTCATGCGTAGTGTGTCGTTCCTGACCCTTCCCTACGTGGCCCGGGTCCTGGGACCGGTCGAGTTCGGCCAACTCGACCTGCTGGTGACCGCCACCCAGGCGGTCGGGCTGCTTGCGGGCTTCGGACTGCTGGAAGCCGTGCTGCGGTTTGCCGGCACCGGCGGCCAATCCGCCGCGGCAGCCGCCGGGCAGGTGCCGCTGGATGAACGCGCGGCCAAGGCCAATGGCCTCGGACTCACCCTGTTGGGCGGATTGCTGTTCCTGCTCGTCCTGCTGGCCCTGGTGCCCTGGCTGGCGCAGGTCTTGCCGGGCGATCAGGAACCCGGTCTGCTGCGCCTGGCCATCCTCGCCGGTATCGCCTCGTCCTGGATCGCCCTGCCGAACATGATCCTGCGCATGCAGGACCGGGCCGCGGCCTATGCACGGTTCATGATCATCTATGCCATGCTGCAGGCGGCGGGCAACGTCATCGCCGTCTACCTGGGGTTTGGGGTCTTCGGCATCATGACGGTCAGCGCGGGGGCGGCCTGCGTGATGGCGGCGGCGGCGGTGATCAGCCAGGTCCGTGACAGCGGCATCGCCCTGCAGTTGCCGACGGCGAGGCGCTTGCTCATCTTCGGCGTGCCGATCCTCGGCAGCGGCATCGCCGCGTTCATGATGAACGGCATGGAGCGCTGGGTCCTGGCCGCGCACCTTGACGCCGAGAGCTACGGCCACTACGCGGCGGCCGTGAAACTGTTCATGCTCTGCGCGATCGCCTTCCAGCCCTTCACCCTCTGGTGGAGCGCCCAGCGTTACCGGCTCCTCGCCGGCCCGGATGGAGAGCGTCGCCTGGTGCACTTTGCCGCGATCGGCATCCTGCTGATCTTCCTGCTCTGTACCGGCGTCGCGCTGCTCAATCCGCTACTCCTGCGAGTGCTCTTCGGCACCGCCTTTACGGTACCCGTCTGGTGGCCGAGCGCACTGCTGTTCGTCATGCTGCTGCGCACCGTCGCGGACCTGACCTCGATGGGACTCTTCCTCGGCAACACCAGTCACCAGCAGATGCTTATCCAATATGCCGCCGCCGCGCTGACCGTGTTGGGCGTCTTTACCCTGATCCCCTGGCTCGGATTCCCCGGCCTGGTGCTGGCCCTCACGGCCGGTGCCGCGCTGCGCCTGGGGCTCTTCTACGGCATCAGCCAACACAACCGCCCGTTACCCTATCCGATCGTTGCCATCGGGGTGCTGTTCGCGGCCTATCTGACCGCGTCGCTGTGGTTCGCCACCGCACTGGCCGGAGCCGCCGCGCTGCCGCTGATCGGCACCACGACGGCGGTCCTGGCGCTGATGGTCGGGCTCGCCTACCTGACCGGGCGCGGCGCGCTGGTCGGGCGCGCGCCATGACGCCTGACACATGATGAAGTGTTTCTTGCTGCGCTTTAACACTATATCTTGTGATTGAGACTGGACATCTCCGAGCAATCGCCTAAAATAGACGAACCATCGCCGAGACTCCAGACGCGTCGCCCTGCCCCGGGATCGACGCGCGGCGACCACTAGGACCTTGCCCAGGCACTTGAACCAGCAGCCGAATCCCGAGGACTGACCACCATGTTGAACTGGGACGATCCGCTCGCCGCCGCCAAGCCCGGCACCACCAGCCCGGCACCGCCTTTGGCCGCGTTCGACCCGTTCGCCGAACGGCCCCAGCGGTCCAGAATGGCCGCTGAGGCCCCGGCGGCGACCCCCTTCGCCAGCCAGTCGGGTGCCCGTGACATCCGCCCTCAGGTGCGTCCTGGGCACGGACTGGTCACCAACGAGGCGCTGATGCAGACCGCCGGTGCGGCGCCCGTGGTCGACCCCAATCCGTTCGCCCCACAGGTGGAACTGCCCTTCGAGGACACCCTGCTGACCGGCCTTGAGCGGACACCCCACCGGAGCGTCGGCAGCAGCGCCCAGGCCGCGGGTGGCGCCACCGGCCTCGAGTCCCTTGAGTTGGGCGCCGGCCGCGTGCGGGTGGATGACAAGCGCATCATCAACTGCCGTGCGGATCTGAATCAGCTCGTCCCCTTCAAGTACGACTGGGCCTGGCAGAAGTACCTGGACGCCTGCGCCAACCACTGGATGCCGCAGGAAATCAACATGAATGCGGACATCGCCCTCTGGAAGGACCCGACTGGTCTGACCGAGGACGAACGCACCATCATCAAGCGCAATCTGGGTTTCTTCTCGACCGCCGACTCGCTGGTCGCCAACAATCTGGTGCTGGCCGTCTACCGCCACCTCACCAACCCGGAGTGCCGCCAATACCTGCTGCGCCAGGCGTTCGAGGAGGCCGTGCATACCCACGCCTATCAATATGTCGTGGAAAGCCTGGGGCTGGACGAGGGCGAGATCTTCAACATGTACCGAGAGGTTCCGGCCGTTGCCCGCAAGGCCGAATGGGCACTGCCCTTCACGCGTTACCTGGCGGACCCGCATTTCCATACCGGCACCCCCGAGAACGATCAGAAGCTGCTGCGCGAACTGGTCGCCTTCTATGTCATCTTCGAGGGGATCTATTTCTACGTGGGCTTCGTGCAGGTCTTGAGCATGGGCCGCCGCAACAAGATGACCGGCACCGCCGAGCAGTTCCAGTACATCCTGCGCGACGAGTCCATGCACATGAACTTCGGCATCGATGTCATCAACCAGATCAAGATCGAGAACCCGCACCTGTGGACTGAAACCTTCAAAGCGGAATTGGTGGCGATGATCCGCGAGGCGGTGGAACTGGAGGCGCGCTACGCCTACGACACCATGCCGCGCGGCGTACTCGGGCTGAACGCCCCGATGTTCGAGGACTACCTGCAATTCATCGCCAACCGCCGCTGCGCCCAGATCGGTCTGGCGGAGCAGTACCCCGGTGCCGGCAACCCCTTCCCCTGGATGTCCGAGGTTCTGGACCTGAAGAAAGAAAAAAATTTCTTCGAGACACGGGTCACCGAATACCAGACCGGCGGGGCGCTGAATTGGGATTGATCCGGTGGTTCAACGCGGTCTTGACGGCAAGAACCCATTGCCACACCCGCCTTCTGAACAGGTAACAGCGTTGTCATCAGACGATCCGGAGTATGACCAGCTGCCGTGGTGCGAGACCCCGGATGTAGCGCCCGACCCCGGCTTGATCAACACCGCCTGGGCGCAGGCGGCGGAGTGGGAGCCAACCTGGCCGGCGGAATGCGGTCGGGCCGACGACTGGCCGACGGCTGAGAAACAAGCACCCCAGTCCCGACCGGCCGACGCCGCACCCTCAGCGACGCTCTACATCGATGGCGACAATCAGTCCGCCCAATGCGCCGCGGATCTGATCTCGCTGTTTCGCGACGACTTTGGCGTGCGCAACCTCAGTGCCGTCATCGCCGGCAACAATTGCGGCAGCCTGATCGCGGTTTGGGCCCAGGAACTCCAGGCCGCCGCCCCCGACATCCAAACGATCGGGATTGAGGTCCCCAGCCGCAAGGACGCCGCGGATATCGCCTTGATCATGGCGTTGGGCGCCAACCTGGAGCGCCACATCCAGCGTGGTGAATTGGTAGTCATCGTCTCGCGCGACGATTTGCTGGTGGGCGCCGCCGAGCACGCCAAGACGCACGGCTGCCGAGCCCTGGCCGCCTACGTCGACAGCGACCCCCCCTGCGCCCGCAGCAGTCGGGTCACCACCCTGCTGTTACCGCCCCCCGCCAAACAGCGCACTGCAAAACCACCCGTCAGGCGACTGATCAGCACGCTGCCGAGCGGCGCCCGTCAAGCCGCGGCGTCTCCCGCCGGCGCCCTCAACAGGGCCGCCGGACCGTCGTCGGCGAACGTCACCCCCTCTGCCAACCTGGACACGGACAGCAACCACGCCCAGATCCTCGCCAAACTGCGCACCCTATGCACGCCGACACCCGACGGGACTTACACCGCCAGCGCGGTCGGACAGGCGCTGGCCAAACTCGGCTATGACGCCAAAGCCAGACGACACGTCCTCGCCACCACCCCCGGCATCCAAACTCAGGGCAAAGCGGCAGCCAAGGTCTATCGCTTTTGATACCAGAGACAGCGATCGACGGATCAACGACCTGCCAGTCGGCGACACACGGCGACCACAACAGATGACATCAGCCCCGCCTTCGGCTAATCTGGTAAAAGACTCCAGATTAGCCGAACACCATGCCGCCCATCGTCGATCGCACCCTGACCACGACCCTCCGACAGGTTTCGGCAAGTTTTCCGGTGATCCTGCTGACCGGCCCGCGGCAAGTCGGCAAAACCACGCTGCTGGAAGCCTGCGCCGAGCCTGACCGGGGCTATGTGACGCTGGACGATCTGGACCAACGTGACTTGGCGCAGCGTGATCCCGCGCTGTTTCTGCAACGCCATACCCCGCCGGTTATCATCGACGAGGTTCAGTACGCCCCCCAACTGTTCAGCGGAATCAAACTGGCCGTTGACCGAGCGCGGCAACCTGGCCGGTACTGGCTCACCGGTTCCCAAAAGTTCCATCTGATGCAGGGGATTACCGAGTCCCTGGCCGGGCGGGTGGCGATCCTCGATCTGCTCGGCTTGTCCCAGGCGGAACTTGCCGGTCATGCCGCGCGCTCGCGGCCGTTCGTCCCGACCACCGAGTGGCTGGTGTCGGCGCGGGAGCGGGCCGGTCCGCCGCCAACCCTGATGGAACTCTATCACGCGATCTGGCGCGGCACCTTCCCGCGGATCGCACTGGATCCTGACACGCCGCGGGACATCTTCTATCGTTCCTATCTCCAGACCTACATTGAACGGGATGTCCGCAGTCTCGCCCGGGTCGGCGACGCTTTGGCTTTTCAGCGTTGCGTGCGGGCAGCCGCGGCCAGGACCGGGCAGTTGGTCAATTTCGCCGATCTGGCGCGCGATGTGGATGTCGATCAGAAAACCGTGAAAGCTTGGCTGAGCATCCTGGAGACTTCAGGACTCGTTTATCTGCTGCCGCCGTGGCACAGCAATGTGACCAAGCGGCTCGTGAAGACACCGAAGCTGTATTTTCTCGATACCGGTCTGTGCGCCTGGCTCACGCAATGGACATCGCCGCAATCACTGGAGGCGGGAGCCATGTCCGGCGCCGCCCTGGAGACCCATGTGATCACCGAGATTCTTAAGGGCTATTGGCACAACGGACGCACGGGCAACCTCTTTTTTTACCGGGATAGAGACATGAAGGAGATCGACCTGCTGATCGAGCAGGACGACACGCTCTACCCGGTCGAGATCAAGAAGACAGCGACCCCCAGCCACCAGGCCACGGGCAATTTCGGCGTCCTGGCCAAAACCGGGCGGCGCATCGGCGAGGGTGCGGTACTCTGCCTCAAGGAGACGGATGTGCCGCTTTCTACAACGGTTTCGGCGATACCGGTTTGGTATCTCTAGCGCCGTTGGTACGCATTGCCTAATTGGTTGGTCCGCGCAGCGGACCCTACCAACTCAAACCGTCTTCTTGGCGCGCTTGGCCTTCGCGGCGGGCAGGGATTGCGCCAGTTCGCGCAGACGGGCGCGACCCTCGTCGTCCGTCGCACGATAACGGGCGATCAGGTCGGCCTCCTCCGGCTCGCAGGGTGGATCGTCATCCAGACAGAGCAGCCACGTGGGCGTGACGGTGCCCAGGGCTGACGCGAGGATGGCGGACTCTTCGAGGCCCATGCGGCGCAATCCTTGCTCGTAATTACTGATCCGCGACTTGGAGTAGCAGCCGGTACGCTCCGCCAGTTCGCTCAATGAGAGCCCCAGGTCATGCCTGGCCTGACGCAGGCGGGTACCGATGCGATGGGTGAGATCGGCGGCGGGCGCGGTCTTGGCGACGGTATCGTTCATGGGGACCTCGGTCGGTGGTGGCTCGGTTTGTGGACTAGAGTAGCGCAGGTCCGACACGAAATGCATGTTAATCCGTCAATGAGCCGAACGGTCAGGGCTGGCGCGAACAAATCAACCCGGATTGCCAAACCCGCTCGCGGCCTTGCGCATCGCTGTTCAGGTGATTGACGGCCCAGGGGTCACGCCCTAGAGTGCGGTGTCTTGATCTTCCGGTGCCCCGCGGGCTGTCGCCCCACGGGTTAAACGGGAAGCCGGTGCGCGTCCTCCAGTCCGGGCGCCACTCCGGCGCTGCCCCCGCAACGGTAAACGAGTCGAGGTTCGGCACAATGCCACTGTGTGAACACACGGGAAGGCGCCGCACCGGGGAGTCCCACTCCCACTCGTGAGCCCGGAGACCGGCCGGACGATCATCACCGGGGTCGCGGGGTGCGGCCGACCGGGAGTCAGGCCGTCGTCTGCACGGCGCCTGCCGTGCCCGTCCATTGCGCCTCGACGGTTCCTTCACCTTGGCATCGGCCCCCGCGGGTGTGCGCGGGCCATTTTCGTTGTCCTGGAGTCGTACCTTGAAGCACTCTCTCTTGGCGGCCGCCCTCGGGCTGCCGTTCGCGCTCTCTGCCCTGGCCGAGAGCGAGCCGGAACCGCAGACCACCCTGAACCCGGTGGTGGTCACCGCCACCCGCACCCCCGAGCGCGCCGACCGCACCCTCGCCTCCGTCTCGGTGGTGGACCGCGCGACCATCGAAAAGCGTCAATTGCGCTCGGTTCCGGATGCCCTGCGCGGTCTGCCGGGTGTCACCGTCTCCACCAGCGGCGGCGTTGCCTCCGTCTTCCTGCGCGGGACCAACTCGGACAGCGTGTTGGTCCTGGTAGATGGGGTGAAGGTCGGCTCGGCCACCCTTGGAACCTCCCCCTGGGCCGACCTGCCCATTGCGCAGATCGAGCGGATCGAGGTGGTGCGCGGACCCCGCTCCAGCCTGTATGGCTCCAAGGCGATCGGCGGCGTGATCCAGATCTTCACCCGCCGCGGCGGCGGCGACCTGACGCCGAGGGTGACGGTCACCGGTGGGTCATTCAACACCGCCGCTATCTCCGGCGGCCTGTCCGGCGGTGGCGATCACGCCTGGTTCAACCTCAGCGGCGACTTCGCGCAGACCGACGGATTCAACGCCTGTTACGGCCAGGTCGCCCCCTTCGCCGGCTGCGGTGTGGTCGAACCGGATCGCGACGGCGCCACCCAAATCGGCGGCAGCGCCCGCCTGGGGTACCGCTTCAGCGAGCGCGCCGAGATCGACCTGAGCTACCTTGGCGCGAACAACACCACGGACTTCGACGGTACCATCTTCTCCGGTAACCGCTCGCGCGGCGCCCAGCAAGTCTTCGGTGCCCGCACCCGCCTGGTGCCGTTCACTCCTTGGGTGGTCACCCTGGCCGCCGGCTACAGCCTGGATAAATACACGGCCGACTACAGCGACGCCGACATCGAGCGAGTGGCCGCCGGCGACTTCGACACCCAGCGTGACAGCCTGACGTGGCAGAACGACATCAGCATTCACGCCGGCCACCTCGTCAGCCTCGGGGTCGATTACCAGCGCGACCGCAGCGACAGCAGCGTCACCTATGCCGAGGACTCCCGCGCGGACACCGGCGTCTTCGGCGAATACCAGGGTGAATGGCGGGCCGCGACCATCAATCTAAGCCTGCGCCAGGACGACAACGAGCAATTCGGCAGCTATACCACCGGCAGCGCCGCCTTGGGCTACCGCTTTGCACCAACCCTGCAAACATCGGTCTCCTACGGCACCGCCTTCAAGGCCCCGACCTTCAACGAGCTCTACTATCCCTTCTTCGGCAACCCGGACCTGGACCCCGAGGAATCCAACAGCCTGGAGCTGGGATTCGACGGCGCCCTGCCGGACTCCTGGGTCGACGGACGCTGGGCACTCAATCTCTACCACACCGAACTGGACCAGATGATCGCCTTCGACGCCTTCACACAAGGCGCCAACAACATTGCCCAGGCCGAGATTCAGGGGCTGGAACTCAGTGCCAACGCGGCCATGCAGGACTGGGATCTTGGGTTCAGCCTCACCTTGCTGGACCCGCGCAACCGCTCCGCTGGCGCGGACGACGGCAACCTCCTGCCGCGCCGCCCCCAGCAGCAGGGCCAACTCGACCTGGATCGGCGCTTCGCGCGCTGGTCACTGGGCGCCACCCTGTTCGCCGCCGGGCGCAGTTACGACGACCTAGCCAACGTCTACACACTCGATCCCTATACCCTGCTGGACCTGCGCGCCGACTACGCCTTCACCCCCAGCCTGCGCCTGCAGGGCCGGCTGAGAAACGTCTTTGACCAGGACTACGAGACCGCCGCCTTCTACAACCAACCGGGGCGGGCTTTTTATCTCACGCTGCGGTATGAGCCGGCATTGTGAGCAGCGCCCGGTTTCCGGGTTTTTCAAGGTCTCGGCCGGTTAAGAGCTTCCATGCGGCGCAATACGCTGCGCTATTGCGTCCTAGTGTGCCCGACATGGGCATGTACTTGTTACCTGAAAGGAGGTAACCGCAGCGAGTGACAAAAAAAGCGTAGCGAAACCCAAGGTGGAAGCCGCGAGTCCAAACTGACAGCAGGGCTACGCGGCGACACGACCGCCGGAACAGGAACAGGCAGTGAGGCCGAGTGCGGGCGATGAGCGGGCTAGGGACCGCGAAATCCAACAGTCACCGAAAGACGCCCGATTGAGAACAGGCGGTAGAGCCTGACGGCACGGGTCGAAACAATGGCTGCACCAGCACCTTGACCTGGAGGTCAACGCCGCCAAGAGCGGCGCACACCGCACCGAGGACACCGCGTTGCTGGGGTTTCACATCCACCCGGGTGGACAGGTGAGCCCCGCGCCGAAGGCCATCGAGCGGCTCAAGGAGCGGGTGCGAATGCTCTGGGATGCCCGACAAAGCCTCACTACGCAGCAACTGCGCGACCAGTGGCAACGCTACATCACCGGGTGGTGGAACGACTACGGCGATGCCGACGGGCGCCGCGAGGTCCATGCGCGCTCCGGCTGGATCAGACGGCACATGCGAAAATAATACCCGCCATTGGTCTCCAGGCAGTCGGAGCGGCGGATCTAAGCGATAAGGTCGAACGAAGCAGGCGGTGGCTGACCTGGGTTCATCAAGGAGGCGAGCCGCCGGCGCTCTTCGGAATCACGATCGCCCGGACCGGACTGGGCCGACCGATGGTCGACCCGTCGCCCAGTTGACCGCGCCGGTTGCGGCCCCAGGCCCAGATGTCGCCGTCGATCTTGCGCACCAGCGTGTGGTACACCCCGCCCGTCATCGCCGCGACGGCGCCCGTCACAAAGCTCGGAATCGCACGATAGGAGCCGGGACCGTTACCAAGCTGGCCATACTCATTGTCCCCCCAGGCCGAGAGGGTCCCGTCGGTTTGTAGGGCCAGCGAGTGGTAATAGCCGCTGGCCACGGACTTGACCTTGGTCTTGCGCTCGAGCTGGACCTGGACCGGAAGCAACCGATCCGTGGCCGTGCCATCGCCGAGTTGGCCATAGGCGTTATGCCCCCAGGCCCAGAGGGTGCCGTCCTCCTTCAGGGCCAGACTGTGTCCCCAGCCAGCCGCCACGGCCACGACGCCGTCCATGACGCGCTGCGGAGTCGACCGATCGATGGTCGTGCCATCTCCGAGCTGGCCATACTTGTTCCAACCCCAGGCCCAAAGGGTGCCGTCGGTCTTCAGCGCCAAGCTATGACTCGAACCGGCCGCCACGGCCATCACGCCGCTCATGACGTCGACCGGGCCCAGGCGATCCATGGTGGTGCCGTCGCCGAGCTGGCCATCCCAATTGTTCCCCCAGGCCAACAGACGCCCGTCCGTCGTGACGGCCAGGCTGTGATAGGTCCCGGCCGCCACCGCGGCGACAGCGTCGAGGACGCGCACCGGACTTGCGCGCTTCACGGTCGTACCATCGCCAATTTGGCCGTAGCGGTTCCACCCCCAGGCCCAGAGGCTACCATCGGTCTGGATGAAGAGACCATGGCGCCAGCCAACCGCCACCCCCGCGGCCCGGTTGCGGACCTGGAGGAGCCGCCGCGCCCCCCCGTTGTTAGTACCTGCACCGGGCGGATCATCCCCGTCGTAGCCCCAGACCCAGAGTACACCGTCGGATTCGATGGACAGGCTGTGCGACTCATCGGCGGCAATCCGTTGCATGTCGTAACGATTGAACGGCGAGGGGAAGCGTTGGATGGGGCCGAGCAAACCCGTCGTCCGGCCGTTGCCGAGTTGCCCCCTTTCGTTACACCCCCAGGCCCGGAACAGGCCCTGGGTGTCGATGGTCAGGGTGTGATAGGCCCCGGCCGCCGCGGCCGCGACCCCGGTACGGACCTGGATCGGACTCAACCGATCCGTCGTGGTCCCATCACCGAGCTGGCCATATTGGTTCCACCCCCAAGCCCAGAGGCTACCGTCGGTCTTGAGGGCCAGACTATGGAAAGAACCGGTCGTCAGGGCCGCGACCCCGGCCGTGACCGGCACCGGGCTGGCGCGCTCGCTGGTCGTGCCGTCGCCAAGTTGGCCAAAGCTGTTCTCCCCCCAGGCCCAGAGGCGGCCATCGGTCGTGAGGGCCAGGGTGTGCCAGGCGCCGGCGGCCACGGCCACGGCCGCCAGCCCCCCGGGCTGGACCTGGACCGGACGCGGCCGATCCAGGTGCGTACCGTCACCGAGTTGGCCGTAATCGTTGCTCCCCCAGGCCCACAGGCTACCGTCGGTCTTGATGGCGAGGCTATGCCAACCGCCGGCCGCCACGGACGCCACCCCGGTGAGCACCTGGACCGGTGCCGGTCGATACTCCGTGGTGCCGTTCCCGAGCTGTCCTCGTTCGTTGGAACCCCAGGCCCAGAGGCTGCCGTCGGTCTTCAGCGCCAGGCTGTGATGCGCCCCCACCGCCACGGCAGCGACCCCGGTCATGACTTGGACGGGAGTCAGGCGGTCCACGGTGCTGGTATCGCCGAGTTCGCCACGGTAGTTCACCCCCCAGGCCCACAGGCTGCCGCCGGTCTTCAGCGCCAGGGTATGAAATTGACCGGCGGCCACCGCCGCGACCCCGGTCAGGACCCGCACTGGAACCAGGCGCTCGGTGCGCGTACCGTCGCCGAGCTGGCCCAGCCCGTTGGCCCCCCAGGCCCACAGGCCGCCGTCCGGTGCGATAGCGAAACTCTGTCCATCCCTGGCGGCAAGGCGCCACAGACCGTCTATACCGCCCGTCTGCGCCATGGGGTGACCGAGCAAGAGGCTCAGCACCAGCACGAGCCAGCAGGCGAGGATCGGGATACCGGGGTTCGGTGGTGGGGAACGATGCCGCGTAGGTCGGACAGTCATGGTTCTTTCCGGATCGCTGGATGGCTTCAGTGGGGGTCGCCGCACAACACGAATTGCTCGGCTGCGACATCAAGCAACGCCTGGAGGGCCGTTGCGGGCGCGCCTTCCGGGGCCGGCAGGGGCTCCGGCCTGAGCACGGCAAAAAAACGCCCATTTGCCGGGCGGCCGGCCGCCGCACTGATCCGCTCGGGGAGTGTCAGCGGTAGGGTCTGACCCGCCAGCACTGGCCAGGGCTGACCATTCGGCCGCAGGTCAATGAATGCCGGATCCCCTGCATCGACATAGTAGACGTAGAGCCAACCGGCCGCGGCGGGCCTGACCTCCAGCGAAAACTCATCCTCGGCGGAGAGAAAAGTACCGCTCGGACAGTGCCGCGGGGCGCGCTCACCGTTCTGGTGCTGCACCGCGCAGTCGACCCGCAAGGTCACCGGCAGCGACGCCCAGCAGCGCTCAATGGTGGCGGGGTCCGTGGACAGCGTAGCGCAGCCTCTCGGCGGCACACAGTACCGGATAGAAAAACCGCCGATCAGGGCGATCAGGACGATAAGGACGATCACCAAGACCGCCGTCGGCACACGCCAGATCCGGCCGCGTACCGTAGTCACCGCCGACACCGGCCAACTCGCCAGGCGCCGCCAACCGATCAGCCAGCGGTGCCACCACGCGTGTGGGCCCGGCCCGGTCTCCGGAGGCCAGTCCGACCCCATGAGGGCCAGGGCCGCCACCCCCTCACACTGGACGCCCGCGGCGTTCAGACCCTGCAACCGCTGCCGCTCGTCGGTGGTGAGTGCGTCCAGATTGTCTTGCGCCAGGACCAGCAGGGGGGCCGCAAGGGATCGCCGCGCCAGTTCACAGGCGAGCGCCGCCAGCTTCTCGTCCATCCGCCCGACCGCCGCAATCGCGCCGTCCCGCTTGACCACACCGCTGGCGATGACCGTCCGGCCCGCGAGCCGCGGGAGGCAACCGCGCGCGATCCGATCCGCCAGCGCCAGGGCCAGGGTATAGCTCGCACCGCAGAGCTGCGCCCCATCGGGCACCACCAGTTCCACCATCAGTTGCCCGGCGGAGCCGCCCGACCGGCAGCCGCCGCACAGGCGCTCGCTGCGGATCGTGCCTTCGATCTCGTCGTCCTTGTGCAACTCATGCGCACGGGGGCCGGCCTGGGTCAGACGTGTGTAAGACCCGAGCTGACCCCAATCGATGACGCGCACCGCGGCCAAGCCGTGCTCCGGGTCGCCGGCCAGTAGGAAATAGATCAACGCATTCGGCGGGTCTGGCGGTGCGGTCACTGCGGCACCAGTTCCAGACGGGCCAGATGCCACTGCGTCAACGCGACGCTCCAGTCGGCCTGCGCCTCCGCGCTGCCGGGCTGCGCCCGCATCCAATGGCCACAGGGACAGCGGGCTTCCAGGTAGGTGTGTTTGATCTGCTGCACCAGCAAGCCCGTGCCGTTGGCGCCGGGCTGGGTCAGGTGGATGGTGTATCGGGCGTGGTGCGCGCGCTGCTCGGGGGCATCGTGCAACGATTCGCCACAGGCGGCGCAACACGCCGGACGATGCACGTCTTCGTCCGCAACCGGCAATTGCCGCGTGCGGCTGTGTTCCGGCGCGCCGCAGCGCCGGCCGGGGCGACCCGGGGTGTCGGTGCCGCGACGCGGGGGGCGCCGCGGCGCTCCCGATGCGGTTCCCGTTGGCTCATCCGACGGCGGCGGCGGGTCTTCAGTTCCCGCTGCGGCGGCTGTTGCGTCCGCCGCGTGCTCGCCATCCGGGCGCCCGTCCGCTGCCTCCCAGGGCGCGCGGCTGCTCGGCGGGCGTGAACTGTTCGATAGGTTCTGCCCGAGCCGCTCGCGCGCCGCCTTCAAGTCGGCCAGCGCCTTGCCCACCAGCACCCGCGCCTGCTTTGGTACGAGGGTGTCAAGATAGGCTTCGTCAAGCTGGCGTGGGTCGTGATCGCTCAGGTGCATGTCGGTCGGGTCGCAGCGCCGCTGCCATCGCACTCTTGAATTGCCGCATATTCTTGCACACTCGCTAAGACCTGTCGCGCAACCCGCTGATATCGGCTCGCAACCATCGCGGGCCGGCCGGACGCCGGGGCGCAGAGCGCCCAGGAGCGCGCGCTTGTCCGCCGATCGCTTTACCCCTTGCGCGCCTTCTCGAAGGCCGCGGCCAGCGCACCACCCGCGGGAATCGGCTGCTCCGCGGGCTGGCGCTGAGGCGCCGGCCGACGGTCGCCACCCGCCCGTCGGGACTGGTCTTGCCGGCGCGACGGCTGCTCCCGCGGGGCACCGCGCTCCGGCCGTTCGGTGCGTTCGCGGCCGGGCTCGCCCGCCCGCGGCTGCGCCGGTTCACCCAGCCGCATGGTCAGGGCGATGCGCTTGCGCGGCAGATCCACTTCCAGCACCTTGACCTTCACGAGGTCACCGGACTTGACCACCTGATGGGGGTCCTTGACGAAATGGTCGGCGAGCATGGAGATATGGACAAGGCCATCCTGGTGGACGCCGATATCGACAAAGGCGCCGAAGTTGGTGACGTTGGTGACCGTGCCCTCCAGAACCATCTCGGGTTGCAGGTCTTTGAGTGTCTCGACCCCCTCCCGGAACACCGCCGCCTTGAACTCGGGACGCGGGTCGCGGCCAGGCTTCTGTAGTTCACTCAGAATGTCCTGCACCGTCGGCAGGCCGAAGCGCTCGTCGGTGAATTCCCGGGCATCCAGCCGCCGCAAGGTCGCGTTGTCACCGATCAGTTCGCGGATACCCTTGCCCGCGCGCTCGCAGATGCGCCGCACCACCGGATAAGCCTCGGGATGGACGGCCGAGGCGTCCAGCGGCTCGTCGCTGTCCGGCACGCGCAGGAAACCGGCACTCTGCTGGAAGGCTTTGTCACCGAAGCGCGGCACGGCCATCAGCTTCTTGCGGTTGGGGAAGGCGCCGTTGGCCTCGCGGAAGGCGACGATGTGCTCGGCCAGGCCCTTGTTGAGCCCCGAGACCTGCGCCAGCAGCGGCACCGAGGCGGTGTTGAGATCCACGCCGACGGCGTTCACGCAGTCCTCCACCACCGATTCCAGGGCGCGCGCCAGGCGGGGCTGATTGACGTCGTGCTGGTATTGGCCGACACCAATGGCCTTGGGGTCGATCTTGACCAACTCGGCCAAGGGGTCCTGGAGACGGCGCGCGATGGAGACGGCACCGCGCAGCGACACGTCCATCCCCGGCAATTCCTTGGAAGCGAACTCCGAGGCCGAGTAAACCGAGGCACCGGCCTCGCTCACCACCAGCGAGCGCAGGCCCAACTCGGGATGCGCCTTGATCAGTTCGCGGGTGAGCTTGTCGGTCTCCCGCGAAGCGGTGCCATTGCCGATGCTGATGAGTTTGACCTGATGCGCCCGGCACAGCTTGGCCAAGGTGGCGATCGAGGCATCCCACTGATTGCGGCGCTGATGTGGATAAATGGTGTCGGTGGCGGCCACCCGCCCGGTCGCATCGACGATGGCTACCTTGACCCCAGTCCGCAGCCCAGGATCCAGGCCCAGGGTCGGCAGCCCCCCGGCCGGCGCGGCGAGCAGCAGGGCTTTGAGATTCAGGCCGAAGACGCGGATCGCCTCCTCCTCGGCGGCCTCCAGCACCCGCCCTTTGAGGTCCAGGTCGAGCCGGGTCAGGAGTTTGATGCGCCAGGTCTTGCGCACCGTCTCGATGAGCCAGTCGTCCGCCGCCCGACCCTGGGAACGGATACCGAAGCGGGCGGCGACCATGGCGCGGAAGGGGGCGTCCGGGTCCTCGTCCTCGCCCGGCACCAGATCGAGATTCAGTACGCCTTGATTGCGCCCGCGAAACAGGGCGAGCGCCCGGTGCGACGGGACCTTGGCTATGGCTTCCCGATAATCGAAATAGTCGGAGAATTTGTTGCCTTCCTGCTCCTTGCCGACAACCACCTTCGACGCCAACACGCCCTCCTCCCACAGGCGATCCCGCAGGCGACCGGTCAACTCGGGGTCCTCGGCGAAGCGCTCCATCAGGATCTGCCGCGCCCCTTCGAGTGCCGCGGCGCCATCGGCCACGCCCTTGCCGGCGTCCACATAGCGCTCAGCCTGGGTTGCCGGGTCCTGGGTGGGATCAGCGAGCAGGCCGTCGGCCAGCGGTTCCAGCCCTGCTTCACGGGCAATCTGGGCCTTGGTGCGGCGCTTGGGTTTGTAGGGCAGATAGAGATCTTCCAGACGCTGCTTGGTGTCCGCACCCTCGAGGTCGGCACGCAGGGCGGCGGTGAGCTTGCCCTGCTCCTCGATACTGGTGATGACCGCGGCCCGCCGCTCGTTGAGTTCCCGCAGATAGCCCAGCCGTTCTTCCAGGTGCCGAAGCTGCGTATCATCGAGACCGTCGGTCGCCTCCTTGCGGTAGCGGGCAATGAAGGGCACGGTCGCGCCCTCGTCCAGCAGCCGAATGGCCGCCTCCACCTGGGAGGCACGGGCGTTGAGCTCTTGGCTGATGGTCTCGGTGATGGTCTGCATCGGTGAAGCGGTCCTGCTTGAGTGTGGGTATCGCGGGCAGTGGTGAGGGTGACAAGGAGCAGGGTTCAGTGTATGGCACAAATCGCTGTAACGATCAGTCGATGCGGCAAGTCTCGCCATAGACGGCCATGATCGCGCGCAGTTCGACAAGGACCTCCAGTCGCGCGGCGGCCGTCAGACCGCGGGTCTCGGGCAGATCTTCGCCCTGTTCCAAACGCGCCATGCTCAGTCGGACCTCACGGCAGCCCTGGCGGCACAGGGCTTCGATGACCGCATCCAACGGGCCTTCGCCGCGCGTTGCCGCGCGCGGCTCGACTGACGGTAACTCGACTCTCTGCACCGGCGTCTCTCCCGAGCAGTGCCGAACGCCCCGGCGCCCGGTCTGATGTTGGGCTTTGATTCTCAATGCACCGGCCCGCGACGACCCGACCGTGGCGCGGACCGACACGTTTCGCCTAACCATTCTACAGAGATCGTCGGTCGACTTCGCGCTGTTCGCGCGTGATCAGGCGTTGGTCACCGGGCTCGGCAGCTTGGCGACGCGGCTGCACCGGCGCACGCGGTAGGCCAGCTCCACCTCCTCGAACGGCGGCCAGTCGGGGAAGCCGCCGACGACAGCGAAGAGGTCGCGTTGGACGCTTCAGGCGCTTACCAGGAATATCCCTCCCGACTTGTGCAAAGGTTCAAGTCTGCAAAGCGCGGTCACGCCGCTGGCCCAACCACCACGTCAGACCGGCGATGGCGATGATCACCACTGTTGCGCCCACCAGGAGCATGATCGACTGCTCGAGCCACCCGATGGCAGGCACGGCAAGGAATAACACCGCGCCCAACCCGCAGATCCGCCAGACCCGCGCCTGCAATCCGGCCATGAAGGTGCCGAGTGCCAACAGAGTCAACATGACGAGTCCAGAGGCATTGGTGTTGAGGACGCCCTGCACCCCCGCATTGTATAGAATATAGGTGGCGACGATCAGTGCAAACCAGTTCAGCGCCTGCACCGTAACCAATTCCCACCGGGCCTCCGGCGTCGTGAAATGGCGCCACCCCGCGACGATGCAGATGACGGCGTACACCGGCATCACGAATATCCAATAAATGGCAGGCAACTGGAGGGCGACGCCCGCGACCGCCAGCAACAGCATGGCGAGGTAGGGCCAGTCTTCCCGCATCCAGCGGACCACGTGAGATCGAATGGACCGCGGGCCGGCGGTGTCATCGGGCGCTTCCTGTGGCAGTCGATCCTTCTTGGTGAGGGTATCGTCATCACGGTCGAGACTAAAGGCTGCTTGACTATTCATTCGCTGCTCCCATTCCGCGCGGCAACGGATCGGTGATTGAGCCGCATGACTGGTCTAACGACCGACCCGGCCGCTCCGTACAGTGTGTGCCGGTTCGCCCGGTTGCGGGCGATTCCTTCGCTTTCCGATTCCCGGCGAAGCACGTGATGGTGTGACCTACAGCGTTGCCTCGAAGCCGGAGATAACGTCGAACAGTTCTTCGTCGATCGCGCCCTGGCGTAAGCGGTGGAACTTGCCGTTGAGGGCCTCCAGCAGTTCGTCGATGTTCTTGTCGGCACGCTGCATCGCGGCGAGGCGGCTGGCGTTCTCGCTCGCCAGCGATTCGGCGCAGGCGCGAAAGAGCGAGACGAAGAGATACTCGCGGATGAGCGCGCTCAGGGTCGCGGCTCCGGTACCCATGATCTCCGGGAGGTTCCCGGTCGGCCAGGGGAGCGCGGCGAGCCGGCGTTGCCAGGCGTCGTCCAGCGGCAGCAACCGCTGGCTGACGGGCGTATAGACGGCACCGGACGCCGGACGGTTGTAGTACAGATGGAGCTGCGCGACGCGATTCCCGCGAGCCTCGCTTGCGACCAGGATCTGCCCGATGAGCGGGGTGATGGCCGCGACCGAGCCCGGCACGGCGAACCGGCCCACCACCGGCAGACCGGCATCCGTCAGCCGCGCATGGACGCGCTCACCGACGGCCCAGACCAGCGGCCGGTCGGTCAGGGCGGCCAGGGCCTGCACCGCATAGTCGGTCACCACATCGTTGAATTGGCCTACCAGCCCCTGGTCGGAGCCAAACACGATGCCACCGATTCGGCTCGTGTTGATACCTCGATCCGGTTCGACCGGCGCCCCGGTCATCGCCACGTCGGCCACGCTGCCGCGGAAACAGACGCCGAGGCCCAGTTCCACCGTGCGCGCATAATCGCCCAAAGCGCGCACCGCCTGCTCGTACTGGCCGATACTGGACGCGGCCAAGGTCTTCATGGTGCGGACAACGGATTGGAGATCGTCGGCGCTCCTGATCTGGCGGCGCAGGCTGGCGGTGCTGTCGCTCATCGGGCCGCGCGTCCGTTATAGTGCAGTTTCGCGAGCATGGGCTTTGACCTTTTCGTTACGGCGGGTTTGCTTCGGTCGGTTGCCCGGGGGCTCCCGTGTCCGGCGCGCGGGCGGCCCCGCCCGCAGGACGCGGCACCGCCGGCGACTGGAATTCGGTGAGCGCCCGGCCGGCCAGGTCGATGAGCGCCTGCCGATCCCCGCCGCTCAAGGTCTCGGCGCCGGTCAGTCGCTCGCGCAGTGCGTCCGGGAGCTGCGCCGCGGCCGCCTGCACCGCCTGCTCGGCCGCCGTCATCCGTTCGAGGTCCACCGTGTCGAAGAGCCCCGTGGTCAAGGCCAGCAGGATGGCGAGCTGCGCCGGCACCGCCACCGGGGCGAGCTCCGACTGCTTGAGGCAGGCGCGGATGCGCTGCCCATGCGCGATGATCGCGCGGGTCGGTTCATCCACCCGGGCACCGAACCGGGCAAAGGTCTCCAACTCCTCGAACTGCGCAAAGCTCAGCTTGAGGTCGCCCGCGACCGCGCGGTAGGCTGCCCGCTGCGCCTTGCCGCCGACGCGCGAGACGGACTTGCCGACATCGACCGCCGGCAGCGTGCCCAGTTCGAACAGCGAGGGCGACAGATAGACCTGCCCGTCGGTAATCGAGATCAGATTGGTCGGGATGTAGGCGGAGATGTTCTCAGCCTCGGTCTCGATGATCGGCAGGGCGGTGAGCGAACCCCCGCCGCGTTCCTGATTGAGATGCGTGGAACGTTCCAGGAGGCGCGAGTGGATGTAGAAGATATCGCCGGGGAAGGCCTCGCGGCCGGGCGGGCGGCGCAGCAACAAGGAGAGTTCGCGATAGGCGCGGGCATGGTGGGTGAGGTCGTCATAGACGATCAGTACGTCGCGCCCGCGCTCCATGAAATGCTCGGCGATGCTGGTCGCGGCATAGGGGGCGATGTAGGCGAGACCCGGCGCGTCGTTGCCCTCGGTCACCACCACCACGGTATAGTCCAGCGCGCCCTGCTCCCGCAAGGTCGCTACGGCCTTGGCGATGGCGGACGCCCGCTGACCGATGGCGCAATAGACGCACAGGACATCCTGGCCGCGCTGGTTGAGGATGCTGTCGATCGCAATGGCGGTCTTGCCGGTTTGGCGGTCGCCGAGGATCAGCTCGCGCTGGCCGCGGCCGATCGGAATGAGCGCATCGATGACCTTGATCCCGGTCTGGAGCGGGACGGTGACGGGCGCGCGGTCCATGATGGCCGCCGCCGGGCGCTCGATCGGCAGGCGCGCGTCGGTGCGCACCGGCCCCTGACCATCGAGCGGCCGGCCGAGCGGGTCGATGACGCGCCCCAGCAGGCCTTCGCCGACGGCCACGTCCATCACCCGGCCGGTGCGCTCGACCAGATCCCCGGCGTGCAACTGCCAGTACTCCCCGAGCAACACGACGCCGATCGCGTCCGCGTCCAGGTTGAAGGCGATGCCGAAGACCTCGCCGGGAAACGCCAGCAACTCCTCGAAGCCGACGCCAGGCAGGCCGGAGACCGTGGCGATACCGGTGGAGACGGTCGCGATGGTACCGACCTCGTGTGGGGTCAGTTGCGGACTGAACTGTTCGCGGGCCTGGCCAATGGCGGCGAAGGCGCGATCGAAGACCGGCTCCAGGCGGTCGGGCACGGCCGTCATGAGTGCTGTGCTTCTGTTCCTGAAGGGTCAGGCCCGGCCGCGGCGTCCGGCTGCCCCTTCTCCTTCAATAGCTCGCCGACGCCGCGTTCCAGCGACCGCAGGTAATCAGCAATGTCCCAGACGATCTGTTGCCCATTCGCGGTGAGCACGATCCCGCTGACCAGGTCCGGTGCGGTCTCGAACCGGACCGGGACGGCCGGTGCGAAGGCGGTATCGATGGCCTCTTGAATCGCCGTGTGTTGCGCCGCGGGCAGGTCGAAGGCGCTACGCACGCAGGCCGGGTCGGTCGCCGTCTGCAGCGCCTGCGCGAAGACGGCGTGCGCCGCGTCGTCCATCGTCCGCAGGCGCTCGAGCAAGACCGCGACCAGCCGCTCCTCCAGACTCGCCCCGGCGAGATCGGCCAGCGTCTTGCGCGCAATCGCGAAGACCTCCTGCACGGTCCGGCGCCGCAGTGCCTGATTGAGTCGATCGGCCTCCTGTCGCAACGCGTCCTGTCGTTGGGCCCGCAAGGCATCGGCAGCCTGCCGGGCCTCTTCCAAGAGTCGCTGACGCTCGGCCTTCGCCTCGTCCATCGCATGCGTAAAAAGGGCCGCACGCTGCTGATCGAAGGCTTCGTTCTTGTGCTGGAAGGTTTCGCGCTCGTGCTGCGCCGCCGCCCGTTTCGCATCGGCATCCGCCAGCTCGGCGGCGATCCGCCGCTCCCGTTCATCGATGGCGTGGAGGATCGGCTGGTAGAGGAAACGCTTCAGCAACCACACCAGGACGAGAAAATTGACCGCCTGCGCACCGACGGTGAACCAATCGATGAGCATGACCTACCGACCCGCGGCCTGGGCGACGACGAGGTTCCAGAACGGGTTGGCGAAGAGGAGAATCATCGAGACCACAAAGCAGTAGATGGCGGTGGACTCGATCATCGCGAGCCCCACGAACAGGGTCCGGGTGATGGTGGCGGAGGCATCGGGCTGTTGCGCCAGCGCGGTCAGCGCGGTGGCGACCGCGCGGCCCTCTGCCAGGGCGGGCCCCATGGTGCCGAAACCGGTGGTGAGACCGGCGATGACGATCGACGCGACGGCAATGATGGTCAAGCTGTCCATGGTGGTTCTCGGGTTGAAGCGGAGTTGGCTCAGGTGGCGGGCGCCGGCTTGCGCGTGCGGGTCGCCGCGGCGATGTAAACAGCGGCCAGGATGCTGAAGATATAAGCCTGCACCATGCCGGTGAGCAGCCCCAGCGCCGTCATGAGGATCGGGAAGAGGAAGGGCGTGATGGTGAGCAGGATGGCAATGATCATCGCGCCGCTCATCATGTTGCCGAACAGACGCACCGCCAGGGCCAGGGTCCGTGAGACCTCGCTGATAAGGTTGAAGGGCAGCATCATGAAGGTCGGCTCCATGTAGGATTTCAGATAGCCGCCCAATCCCTGGTCGGCGATGCCGAAGGCGGGTACGGCCACCAGGACACAGAGCGCCAGTGCCGTCGTGGTCGACAGCGATCCCGTCGGCGGTTCATAGCCGGGGATGACCGTGGCCAGAGCCGCCGCGGCGACGAACAGGAAGAGGGTGCCGAGAAAGCCGAGATACTGTCTCGGTTGGGGCAGCCCGACCTCTTCGATCTGCCGTTCGATGCCGGTGACGAGGATCTCCAACAGGTTCTGCCAGCGCGAGCGGGTCAGTTCGGTGGACAGCTTGCGCGTGATGAGCTTGGAGCCGACGGCGAGCACGAACATCAAGCCCCAGGTGAAGGCAATGGTGGCATTGAGCTTGATGAACCCGTACTGCCAGAAGAGCGTCTCATCAGGGCTCAGGTGCATGGGTCGTCTCCGGCATGGCGGATGGTTCCTCGACCGGCGGGCCGGCGCGTCGCGTCACGAGTAAGCCATCATGCCGAGGCCGAACCAGACCCCCGGCGTCGGGTTGCGCTGCGCCTTGAGCTTGCGCGCGGCCTTGGCGCCGACCGCGTCGGCGAGGTCCGGGCCGGTATGCGAGGTTCCCCTGACCGGTTCGTCATTCATGTTGAAGGCTCATGAACCGGCGCAGAACGCCGGTTTCCAGTCGTGCCATGACCGAGCGCAGACCCTGCTCCTGCGCATCCAGGGTCAGAAACTCCTGCTCGACCGCCACGCGCAATTGGCCAAGGTCAGTGCCGCCGATCGCCCGGCGCACCGAGACCAGTACGGTCGGACCGGTCTTCACCAGCACCCCCTCGTCCACGGCGAGATAGACCTCGCCATCGGCGTCGGTGGCGTAGGTCAGGATGCCGGGCGCCAGCGCCGCGACGCAATCGAGCCGATGCGGCAAGAGCCCGAAGGCACCCTCGCGCGTCTCTGCGACGATGCGCGATACGCCGGTCCGATCGGCGAAAACCTGGAACGGCAGCAGCACCTTGAGATTCATGGCGCCGTCTCCCGCGTCTTCGCCTTCGCCGTCGCCTCAGCCACGGACCCGATCATGTACAGCGCGCCCTCCGGCAGGTCCTTGAACTCATCGTTCAGGATGCGTTCGCAGCCGTCCAGCGCGTCTTCCAGACTCACGAGCTTGCCGGGGAGGCCGGTGAATTGCTCGGTGGTAAAAAAGGGCTGGGTCAGGAAGCGCTCCAAGCGGCGCGCACGGGCGACCAGGTTGCGGTCCGCGGGCGAGAGTTGCTCCAGGCCGAGCATCGCAATGATGTCTTTGAGTTCCGCGTATTGCGCCAAGGTGCGGCGAATGTCGCGCGCCAAGGCATAGTGCCGTTCGCCCACGATACCGGGCGTGGCCATCTTGGAGCTGGATTGGAGCGGGTCGATGGCGGGGAACAGCCCCTCGCTCGCCCGTTTGCGCGACAGCACGATGGAGGCGGAGAGATGGGAGAAGGTATGCACCGCGGCCGGGTCGGTAAAGTCGTCCGCCGGCACATAGACCGCCTGGATCGAGGTGATGGCGCCGGTATCGGTGTTGGCGATGCGCTCTTCCAACCCCGCCAGCTCAGTGCCCATGGTGGGCTGATAGCCGAGGCGCGAGGGCATCTGGCCCATCAGCCCGGAGACCTCCATGCCGGCCTGAATGAAGCGGAAGATATTGTCGATGAGCAGCAGCACGTCGCGATGCTCGTCGTCGCGGAAATACTCGGCCATGGTGAGCGCCGCGTGCCCGATCCGGAAGCGGCTGCCCGGCGGCTCGTTCATCTGGCCGAAGACCATGACCATGTGCGGCAGCACGCCCGCGTCCTGCATCTCGCGGTACAGTTCTTCGCCCTCGCGACAGCGCTCGCCGATGCCGCAAAAGAGGCTGACGCCGTCCTGATGCCCGATCATGTTGTGGATCATCTCGGTCAGGAGCACCGTCTTGCCCACCCCCGCCCCGCCGAACAGCCCCGCCTTGCCGCCGCGCTCCAGCGGCATCAGCACGTCGATGACCTTGATGCCTGTTGCAAAGACCTCGGACTTGGTGGAGCGGCGTGCCGGTGGCGGCGGGGCGCGATGCACGGAACGCCACTGAACCTCGGTCGGCGCCGGCTTGCGGTCGATGGCGTTGCCGAAGACGTCGAACATCCGACCGAGGATACCTTTGCCCACCGGCGCCTTCAGTGGCCCGCCGGTGTCCTCCACCACCATGCCGCGGGCCAGACCCTGGGTCGGTGTCAGGGCAATTCCGCGTACCTGATGGGCATCGCGCTGGGCCAGCACCTCGATGACGATCTGCCGCTGCGGCCCCGCGCGCAGGACGGTATAGATCGCCGGTAGCCGGGTCGCGAAGTGCACATCCACGACGCTGCCGCGCACCGCAACCACCAGAAACCTGTCGGCTATTGACATTCAAACAGAAAGCCGGATGGTAACGCACAACGATCATGCCCCTGCGAGCCGGCAACCGGCCCGGCAGGCGACCCGAGGCGATGGGGATGAATACGCGCAACCTCACTGACAGCAACCTGATCCAGTGGCAATCGACCGACCGCGCCCCCGCGCTCGCCCCCGGCGGGCTGCATCTGTGGCATCTCCGAACGGACTCCGGCGGCGACTCGATCGCCACCTGCCTGGAGGTCCTGGGAGAACGCCAGCGCAGCCGTGCCCACGGCATGCATCATGCGGGCTATCGGGAGCGCTACATCCGCGCCCAATCCGGCTTGCGCCGTATCCTTGGACTCTATCTCGGCATTCCACCGCGCGCGATCGACTTCGCCCACGGGCCGGCCGGCAAACCGATGCTTGAGCGCAATCCGGCTGGACTGGCCTTCAACCTGACCACCACCGCCGATCTGGCGCTGGTGGCGGTCAGCGCCGCGGAGGAGGTCGGCATCGACTGCGAACAACTGCGCCCGCGCCGTGATCTCGATGCCATCGCCCGCCGGATGTTCAGCCGCGAACAGACGCAACTGCTCCTGGACACCCCGGCGGAAGAGCGCCTGGAGTGCTTCTACCGCGCCTGGACCGCCCTGGAGGCGGACGCCAAGGCCGACGGCCGCGGCCTGTTCCGCCCACGCGCTCCCGGTGCGCACCCGCCCCAGGTGATGCATTGCATCCCGGCACCTGGGCATATCGCCGCGGTGGCGCGGGCCGCATTGCCGCCGCCGGGGCGGTGGGTGACGTTGGAACTTGAGCCGACACAAGGTGGCAGCGCTGGGCTCGAGACAGTACCCTACCGACTTGTTTAAGGTATTTGTGAACCATTCACCGATGCAGCCACCGGGCGAAGGCTTCAGCCCGTCGCAGGCTGTAAATCCCCTCGCGCACATGCGCCGCGGTCAAGGCCAGCGTGATGACGAAACCCGTCCGGCGGAGCACCCCGGGCGGCACCGGCCACTCGCGCACCAGCCGCCAAGCGTGGCGCAGGGTCGCGCGCCGCCGCGGGTCCTGTTTGAACCAACGCCGCCGGCCCTTGACAGGAGACGGGATGGGCAGTTGACACGGCAGTTGACCGGGTGAACTGCGCCAGGGAGTCGCTATGACTTCCGGGTAATAGCGATCGAGCAGCAGTCGAAGAACAGTCCCTTCACTCAGGTCCTCGATGGACAGGGTGAGCGCCGCCCGCGCCACCTGGGGCGAACTCAAAGGAAGCTGAAGTTCGATGCGGTGGCGGTCGATGTCCTCGCGCTGCAGCACCTGGTGGCGCCGCTGATGCTGGAGCGACAGCAACAGCATCAGCGAGCGCGCCTGGGACAGCCCGGGGAAGGCGCCGATGGCGGCAATCAGGTTGGCCCGGAGATTCGCCTCCAGGATCTCGTAGTTCACAATGATGCGCGGCGGCAGGTTGATGTCCGCCCGCTGCATCCAGCGGTCGACGAGCTTGGCCGCGTCTCCCCACCGCGCCAACTCGGCATCAGCCGGACTGAGGGCCATGGCGCCCGTGCCGACACTGCCGCCCTTGCCGGACCAGACCGGGCAGGGCCACGGTGTCTTCAACTCCGGCAGCGCGACAAACTGGTCCGCATGCAGTCCCAGGCACTCCTCCAGGCTCATGAACCCGCCCGCGCAACGCAGCTTGGTGAGCGGGATCGCGTTCGCCGCGGCGAAGGCGGCCGCACAATCGCCGCTCACCCCATCCCCCGCGTCGGCGGCCACCCCATACACGCGGATCCCACGCCGCCGCAGCGCCGCGGCGATCAGGTTCGAGTTCAGCGACCCGCTCAGACTCACCACGGCCGTGCCGTCGCCCCCGACCAGTGCAGCGGTCAGCGCCGACTCACAGGCACTGTGGATTGCCGCAACCCCCTCATCCCGCGGCACGACCTCGTCCAGGTCCTTCCAAACCAGATAATCCGCACGCTTCAGACCAGTCCGATCAAAGGTCCAGCACGCGGCCGGCGGGGCCCCGGCGACCTCGGCAAAGGGGGTATGGTCGAGCAGAAAATAGCCAAGGGTCGCCACCTCCGCGACCCCGTTGAGATCCAGAGCCAGGTCGATCGAGAGTGATTGGAGCACCCGCAGACTGGTGCTGAAGAGCCACCGACCCGGCTGCGCGTAGACGAAGAAGGGGCGCAGACCCAGGGGATCGGTCAGCAACCGCAGTTGTCCGGCTGGCCGATCGTAGAGCAACGCACAAAATGCGCCATGACAATCGGCGACAATGCGCGGTCCCGGGTCCTGGCAGTTCAGGGTTTCCAGGTCCGACTGGCGATCCGGACCGCCAAGCAGGGGCCGCCCGATGAGGGTGGCGAACCCGGCCGGCGTCTCATGCCAGGCGGGCTGCCCATAGGCGCCGATATCCACCTTGCAGACGAACAGGGTGCCATCAGAGAAAACCTGGCGCGCATCGGTCGCGGCGCGGGAGATATGGATCCGGATCTCATCCGCCAGACGCTGGTCTTGCGCGCTCCAGCGGTCAGGCGAGAAGATCCCGGCGAGAATGGTCATTCGGCATACCTTTGTTAAGTCTGTACGCTGGACGTCCTCCCGTGCACCGCGGCACCACGCGCTAAACGGGGCAGCGTCGGCTGGGCCGTTCGGCGCGCGTCCCACGCGCCCAACCCATCCGCAAATCGGGTCGAAAGTGTACTCGGTTCGCAGGGTTTTTGTTAAGGTCCAGCAACCATTCGGCTGGAGTGAACCATCAATCTCACCGGCCCAACGCAACCGCTGATCAAGGAGACCTCCGCCATGCGCCCTGCCCTGTCGGCACCCACGCTCGTCCTGGTCGTCTGCCTGTGCGCGGCCGCCGCGGTCACCGCGGTCACCACGGACACGCTGATCGCGAATGGTGATTTCGAGCAGCCGGAGCAGCCCGGCGATTCCCCCTTCGCCGGTTGGACCTTCTATCGCTGGAACGGCAGCGCGCGCGCCGCCCTGGATCGCGGGGCACGGCCGGGAGGCGGTGCCGCGGCCCACCTGCACGGACCCATCGCGGGTAAGGCCGCGCTGCATCAGCGGCTGCACCTGGTGCCCGGACGCTATCGACTCTCGGTCCTGACCGCCGCCGCGGATCTGCGGCCCGGCAAGGATAACCTGACCGCCCGTCTGCACCTGGAGCTGGGCGGCGGGCGCCAGGCGGTCGCGAACCTGGGCCAGGGAGATCGGGACTGGACCCCCGTGGACCTGGTGTTCCAGGTGGATCAGGAACTGGATGCGACGCTCTACTGCTTTCTCTACGGCACCGGGGACCTGTGGCTCGACGCACTGCGGCTTGACCAACTCGGCGCGGATGACGCCACCCCCCCGGGGATGCGGCTCGGCCAGGTGATCGCACCCCTGCGGTTCGACCCACCCATCACCCGCACTGACCTCCTGCTCACCGGCTACTGCGCCGCCCCGGACCAGGCGCCGCGGCCCCATTGTCGGCGCTTGCGCACGGCCGACCCGACCGGCACGGCCCCCGCGCGGCCGTTGGCGCCGCGGTCCATCGCGGACTTCAGCCCACCACGCGCGGTCGGCGACCGCGCGGGGCCACTGGATCTCAGTCCCCGTAACGGCCTGCCCACGGACTGGAGCGGCTACGATTATCTGGATATTCAGATCCACAACCCCGGCCGCGCCATCCTGGAGGGTCTGGTCGAGATCCGCGATACGCAATCGAAGAACTACTGGTCGCGGGTCAACTGGTATACCCATTTTCCGCCGGGCGATCAGCAATTGCGCATCCCAGTCGCGCTCTTCGTCGGCGAGAAATCCGTCATCCGCGAGCGCCGCCGCCTGGACACGACCGCCATTAGCCGCCTGTTCGTCAGCGTGATCGGTGCCGGTGAGGTCCAGATCGCGCGGGTGCGGCTCATCGCGGAGCCCCCCTACCGCCATGATTTCCCCCTGCTGCTGAAGCTCGATGCCGGTACCGATGTCAGCCCGGTCATGGCCGGCTTTAGTCCACTCACCGCCGCCCTGGGCTATCGCCCCGACCGGGGCTACGGCTTCGACTCAGATGTCCGCATCCCCAAGAGCGAGGACCGCCGCCATCCGGATAACTTACTGCGCGACTGGATCTCGATCGCCTCCGGCGGACTGCGGTTCGATCTGCCGAATGGCGACTACGGCGTCTGGTTGATGCTCGAGGACCCCGGTTACTGGGAATACGTACAAAACTACGACCGGCGCGCCGTGCTGGCCGAGGGCAAGCCAGTCTATTCCGAGCAGATGACCGCCGACGGGCTGTTGGCGCGCATCTTCACCCATGAGATGACCGAAGATCTGCCCGGCGACGACATCTGGGCACGCTATATCAAGACCCGCTACCGCCCGATCCAGTTTCAGGCTCAGGTCGCCGACGGCCAACTCAATCTGGAGTTTTCCGCCGGGTCCGCCAAGACCTTCGCCAATACCCTGTCGGCGTTGCTGATCTGGCCCCTGGCGGAGGATCGGCAGGCGCGGGCCTTCATCGACGAGCTCTGGGAGCGTTTGCGTGAGCAGTACCGGATCGAATACGCGGAGAACCTGATCGACACCGCCCCCCGGACCGCGGCACCGTTGGCCCCGGCGCCGGGGCCGATCCCGGAACTGCATGTCTTTCAGCGCCATTGGGATCAGGACGTCCAACCCATGGAGCGACCGCGCCCGGATGCATTCAGCGGACCACTCACCCTCGCACTCGCCCGCGGTGAACAGGAGCCGCTGACCCTGGAACTCCACGCCCTCAGCGACCTGACACTCACCGCCGCGGAACTGACGCTGCCGGGATTGAGCGCCGACGCCTACAAGGTCCGCAGCAAACTGACCCGCGCCACGGACGATGGCGCCCGTTATGTCAATGCGCCGCGCTTGCTGGACCCGCTGGAACTGCCGCTGCGCCTGCCCGCCGGCCAGACCCGTCGGCTCTGGTTCAGCGTCAGCCCGGACGCGGACACCCCGCCAGGGACCTACGCGGGCGCACTGCGCCTGACCGTCGACGGCGGCCGGCAGGTGCGACTGTCGGTGCAGGCGACCGTTCGGCCCTTCGTTCTGCCCACCGCCAACCTGCCCTTCGGCTACCTGGGCAGCGTTCCGGTCTACACCGAAAGCGCCTTCCCGCAGGCATTGGCGATCAAGCGCCAAGCCGACATCGGGCCAGCGTTCGACCTGGTCCGCCGCCACGGCATGACCCAGTTCAGCGGCGGCATCGGCGGGGTGCTGCCGACCCGGGGGGCGGCGGGCCTGAACATCGACTTTTCCAGCCTCGACAGGGTGCTGGAGCAGGCCCGGCGCTTTCCCTTCCCGCCCCACAGCTATGGCGGTCTGGCCCCGCGCGGACTCGGCTTTGAACGCTACCGGGTCACCGACACCCAACGCGGCTTCGGCGCCCCCTACGCCGAGGTGCTGGAACGCGTCCTCGGCGCCACCCGCGCGCACCTGAAGGGGCTCGGCTGGCCTGAACCCATCTACTCAGTCGGCGACGAACCCACCGGCGACGCCGCCGGATTCACCGCTGCCCTGGCCGACGCCGTGCGTGCCGCGGGCTCGCACAGCTCGGTGTTCACCAGCCTCACCGATGAGAAATCGCCCGCGCTGGCCCTGGTCGGCCGCGTGGATCACCTTTTTCTCACTCTCCATAACGTCTGGGGGTTCGAGCGCATCATGCAGGCCGGGGGCCACTGCGGCACCTACAATCTGAGCGGACGCTATGCGCGCGGTCTCTATCAGTACCGCTTGCGCCGCCTGGGCTGCCGCTCCGGTTACTTCCAGTTCGCCTTCAACGCCACCCATGTCGATCCCTACTACGCCCTCGACGGTCGGGAGGACGACTTCGCTGCCGCCCTGCCGACCCGCCAGCCCGGCGTCCTGATCCCCACGCTGGATCTGTTTCGCTTCGGCGAGGCAATCGACGACTATCGCTACCTGCTCGCCCTCGAACGGGCCATCGCGGGCGCCGCTGAAACGCCTGCCGCACGCCGCGCGGCCCGCTGGCTGGATGACCTGATGGATGAGGTCAAGATCGACCACCGCGCCCTGACGCCCCCGCCGCTGGACGCTCAGGCGCTGGACCAGATCCGCACTCAGGCCGCCGCCTTCATCGACGCGCTCCAACAGCCGGCGCCCTGATTGGGTCATCCTGGTTGGCAACTTGGCGCCGGGCATCCGGCAACTCTGCGCTGGGTGCATAGGCTTTCTCGTTCCCAGGCTCCAGCGTGGGACTGCCGTCCGGATAGATCCTTGATGTAGAACATACCAGGGGCGGGTTTATAACCCGCCCCTACACCAAGGGTCTGTCGGGATATCAGGTACAAAGGCTATACTTGTTCCCAGGGCGCGCCGCGGGAGCCTGGGCGTCCCGCCCGCGTGCGGTCCGTGGACCGCGCTACCGGGAAAACGGCCGGAGTGATGATCGAGGCCGTGATCAGCGCCCGCCACCACACCTTGAGTAGGAGAGACTGACGATGCGTCCCACACTGCCTGTAGTCGCCGCCGCCTTCCTCGCCCTTGGCCTGTCCGGTACCGCCCTGGTCCAGGCGGAAACCCAGTCCGAAAAGATGCTGGACGCGGCGGCCTTTGCCGAATCCGAGGATCCGACCCAGGTCAAAGAAGAAAAAGCGATCGAAAAGAAGGACGGAATGGACGCCCCCGCGGACCCGTCCAGCGCGGCAGCGCCGGCCCCGAGCGATGCGACTGAAGCGCCCGCCAAAACGAAATAAAGGCTCTCCGGTGACGGGCGAGGTCCGCCCGCCACGCATCCTTGGCATCAGTCGCTTCCAATCGGAACACCAATAATGAACAACACCATTGCAACCCGCGGTCGGCCTGGCGTCGCGCATCCGCCTCGATTCCTGTCCCGATTCGCGATCGGTGCGCTGGCAACACTCGTACTCACGGCCTGTGCCTCATCGCCGAACGACCCGACCGGCGTCATCTCGATCACCGTGAAACCCGGCGACACCGGCACCTGCGAATCAAGCCCCTGCCAGGTGAACCTGATCATGCCGCCCGGTCAGGGGAACTTCGAGGTCACCGGGAACGAAGTGCGGGTCGGCAGTTTTCCGGCCGGTCAGACGGTGAACCTGGGCGGTTATTGGCAGTCCCAGAAGTTCGCCATCGTCGGCGCCGGGGTGCCGCCGGCCTACGTCTACATCACCGCGCCCCAGTAACCCGGGCGGCGCTGTCACAGCGCGCGCGTCACAGCGCCAGCGCCAACACCACCGCATCCTCCCGCCCATTGCGCGCCGGGTAATAGCCCCGGCGCGTGCCAATCTCACAGAAGCCCTCCGCGGCATAGAGTCGGCGCGCGAGTTGATTGGAAACCCGCACCTCCAGAAAGGCCGTATCCGCGCCGCGCTCCCGTGCCTGCGCCAGGAGGCGTCTGAGCAGCCGTCGCCCGACCCCCAGACCCTGCCACCGCGGATGGACGCAGATATTGAGCACATGACACTCGTCGGCTCCAATGGACATGACCGCATGGGCCACGACGAGTCGTCCCAAGTCCGCGACCCAGCAATTGTAACCCACCCGCAGACACTCCCGAAACACTTCCTCCTCCCACGGAAAGTCACAGGCCGCCGCCTCGGACTGCATGATCGCGTCGAGATCGGGCTCGCGCATGGGTCTAAAGGCAAAGTCCGGCCCCAGTGCCGCAGCTTTCATAGGTCTCAAATCTCGGATGGATACGGCCACTGAGGCCACCAGGTTCGCGCACTCGCGCACTGGAGGTATATGGTACCGAGACGCGGCACTGATGTTTCGCGTGATCTGAAAAAAATCTGCGGGACCGGCGGCTGCACAGATCGCGAACTGGATCGAAACGATCAAGGCAGTTGCGACGCAAATCCTGAATCGCGTTTCCGATTGAGATATCGTATAGAGCATCACTTAAGGCAACGGGCTCGGCCTTCGTCATTTTTCCAGCTAGCGTCCGCCGCGGCCCTGGGACGGAAATCTAATCCGGGTGATCGCTTTGGTCGGAACGGCCACCATGCTGAAGCCTGTAATAAATGCGACAAGACACGTCGACTAGCCCGCGCGACACCGCAGCCCATGTCGTTAACTATATTTTGAGTCCTGTCACGGAGACACGGAGAACAAGCGCCTAGCAACAGAGGCTTACATCTCTGAGACGAAGACAAGGAACCGGTCGGGCAGGCACCAGGCATTGGCACGACCAAGACATAGCGCGTCGTGACGGGCTTCGCTATCTGTTTATTCAGTAGTTTTTTCTTTGTGCCTCCGTGTCTCCGTGAGAGAACTTCTTTTTATCTAGAGATGAGTAGCGGTATGACCCCAACCGCATCATTTTCTGCTGAAGGCTCTTGCTCGCGTAAAGCGACCATCCGAACGCGCCTGCGCCCGCGCCACCGACAGTCGCGCCAAGGGTCCGAGCGCCGACCCCTGGTTATCGACTTTACTGGCACCCGTTTTGCTTGATCCTACAATCAACGACAGTAACAAACAGGTGATCCCCGGTGAATTCTCAACTGAACACACTGGCGCAAGGCATCCGCAGCGGTGACATCGTCCCTTATCTCGGCCCCGGCGCGTTGACGGGGGCGACCGACACGGCCAATGGTCAACCGATTCCCGCGGACAGCGACAGCCTGATCCTCGCGATGAACAATGGCAAACCCATGTCGGAAAAGCTCATGTGGGAGTTTCCGCGAGCGGCCATGAACGTCGAGTTGAAGCGCGGGCGGGGTGCCGTCACCCGTTTCCTGAACACCACCTATGGGGAACGCACCTGGACCCGCGCCCCGCTCCACGCCTGGCTCGCCTCCCTGTTGCCGCGCTATGTCATCGACACCAACCGCGACACCCAGCTCCAGGCCTCCTACGCCGGAGTCCCCCACACGCTGGTGCGCGGGATCAGCCGCGTTGCCGGGACCGATTACCGCTTCCGCATCGACCACTACGACGGCACTGCCTATCGTGAAATCGTGCAGGAGGCGGTCGATCCCGCGCTGCCCGTGCTGTTCAAACCCATGGGCAGCCCGCTGCCGGATGCCGTCTTTATCGCCTCGGACGCCGACTATGTTGACTACCTCACGGAACTGATGGGCGGTTTTGCCATCCCGTCATTCGTCAAGTCGTACCGGCAGGGTCGGCAGTATGTTTTCCTCGGGTTGCGTCTGTTACGGGATACCGAACGCATGGTCATGTCGGATATCATCTACGGTGCAGGCTCACCGGCCGGTTGGGTGTTGATCCCGGAACCCTCGGAGAAAGAACGACGCTTCTGCGAGCGGCAGAAAATCGAGATCATTGCGGCGGATATCCCCGACCTACTGGCGGCGGCGCAGTCCGGGGCGCACGACGCCGACGCCCGCGCGCAGAGCGGCTGCTGAGACAACAAGGCGAATACAGTTGCCGCCAACCGGGCGCGCGTGGCGCGCGGCCCGCGGAGTAATCAACACGGCGCACGCGGAGATGCCATGCCCCTGATCCTCGATTTCGAGTCCCGCTTCCTGCTTGGCATTCCAGCGATGGATCATGTGCATCGTGAGTTGGTGGAATTGCTCAACCGCATGGCCGACGCCGGCAACGCCACCTTTGCCTATCTCTATCCCGATCTCGTCAACCACACGCGCGCCCACTTCGCCAATGAAGAAGTGCTGATGCGCCAGAGCGGCTTCCCGGCCATGCAAGAGCACTTGGACGAACATGCTCGACTGCGCGGCGAACTGGATGCGTTCGGTCAGGCACTCGACGGGCGGCGTATCGACGCGACCAGAGCCTTTGTGGCGGAACAACTCCCGGCCTGGTTCGCGCTGCATACCACCACCATGGACAGCGCACTCGCCGCGCATCTGAAGGGGACCGTACGGATCAGGAAACCCTCACCACCCTAAAGAAGTGATTATGCATCAGCAAAGCAGGTCCATTAGGGAACGCCTTCGGCGTCTCGGTCACTTCGTCAAGCAATGCGGTGACATCCGCAGCAAGGCCCGCGCCTGATCCCGGCAGGCGGTTGCCGCCTTAGCGTCCAAGGCCGTCAGCCAGCGTCGAGGGATGGCGTCGTACCCATAGAGCGCACCGGCGATCATCCCCAGGATCGCGCCCGTGGTATCGGCATCGCCGCCCCGATTCACCACCTCGATCAGTGCGCCTTCAAAGGTGTCGGTGGCAAACAGTGCTTGGAAGACAGCCTTCAGGGTTTCGACCAAAAAACCGCCGGGGTTTTCCATACGCCGCCGGTCGTAACGATACAGGGGCTGCTCCGCCACCAGTGCCTCGGCCAAGCCCTTGAGATGACCCATGTCTCCGCCGAGCAAAGCGGCCTGCACCATACGGACGACGGTGAGCGTCCCGGCGTCGCCCACGGCACTGTGGTGCGTGGTATGGGACTGGGTTCGATTGGCCTGAGCGACCAGACTGCTGTCGGCACCCAGCGTGCACAGCGCGATCGGCAGTGACCGCATACAGGCACCGTTGCCCGCGTCGTAGTCATTTTCCGGCATCTGCGTCGTACCGGTCAGACGGTACTGCGAGATGCCGCGGCGCACCGTATGGCCGATATCCACCGGCTTACCGCGCATCCACTCACTGAAGGCGGCCGCCACCGCCCCCGCCTCCACCCGCCCCTCGGCCAGGATCGCCGCCCCCAAGGCCAGGCTCATCTCCGTGTCGTCGGTCACCTGGCCCTTACGTAGCCGCAGCCAGCCGCCGCCGCGCATGTCCTGGTGAATACCGAACTGCTCATGGATCTCGCGCGGCGTCAGAAACTCGACCGTGGCACCCAAGGCGTCCCCCACGGCCATCCCGACGTAGGCCCCGACCGCCCGCGCTTGCAGCGCGTCGGCCGAACACTCGGACCCGGACAGATCAGCTGTTAGTTCCAAAACAAACATCGGCTCTGCTCGACTGGTTGAACGGATCGACGGAATGGGTCGGCGACCGGGGCAGACCTGTTCAGTATTGCACCAGGAGGTCCTCGTCACGCACGATCATCTGGCAGGCCAGGCGCCATTCGGATGGGATGTCGTCCACTGCCATCTTGTCGATGTCGTCCTTGCTGATTTTCCCGAGCTGGCGCAGGACCACCTTCTCCTTCTCGGTCAGCAGGCCGCCCATGCGCTGATTCTTGTTGTCGACGCTCGTGACGCGCACCACACAGTGGCCGCATTCACCATCCTGACAATCATGATGGACGGGGACCTTGTGCTCCTTGGCGAGCTTGAGCAGGGTCTCGGTGTGGCTTCCGGCCACGGCATAGACCGTCTTATCCTTGTAGTCAGGGTTTGAAAACGTAACGAGTGCCATAAGTCGACTCCGGCAATGGGTATGTATTGATGGGAATACCGGCGATCAGGCCGGCCTGACCTTGCAATCACCCAGGATCTGGGCCTGACACGCGAGCCGGTCATGCCGGTTCGCCATGTTCTCACGCAGCACCTTCTCCTCCAGCACCGAAGGCTCGGTCAGGTTGTTCCAGCCCTCGATCACGTGCGTCATGCAGGTGCCGCAGTCGCCCTCCCGACAGCCGTAGATGATCCCGGCCCCGATCTTCTCGGAGATTTCAATGATCCGGGTCCCGGCGGGGACATTGACTGTCTGGTTGATATCTTCAAAGGTGATTTTGGCTTTTGCCATGGTTTCAGACTCCTGGTTGATTGATGGAAATGGAAGAACTGTCCGCCCCCGCAGCAACCCGCCGCAGCGGGCGCGCGTTGTTCTGATTCGTCGTCGGGCGCATCCTCACCCCAACTCCGAGAAATCAATGACCCGACCCTGCTCCCCGCCCACCAGGGCAGCCGCGAGCTTGCGGCCGAACACCCGACATTCGACCAGTTCCTCATCGGTGGGGATGAGCTTGAGACGCAGCCCGGCCACCGGGACGCGCATCTTCAAACCACGCATCCGGTCTTCGATCATACGTACCGCCTCGCCGCTCCAGCCGTAGGAACCGAAGGCGGCACCGAGCTTGCCCTTGAGGTTGACCACCGCGAGTGACGAGAGCAGGTCCCAGACCGGCTTGACCGCGTCGCCGTTGATGGTGGGTGAGCCGAACGCCAGGGCGTCGGCCTCCTCGATCAAGTCCACAAAGGGTTCGGTCTCGCCGCCCTCCAGGTCATAGAGCGACACCCGCACCCCGGCCTCTTCCTCGGCCCCGGCCCGGATCGCTTCCGCCATGCGGGCCGTGCTGCCGTACGCACTCATGTAGAAGACCACTAACGAACGCTCGTTGTTATCGATCTGATCCGCCAGACTGGAGGTCGAGAGCTCCCGATAATGCGTCACGTAGCGCCGCGGCCGATCGCGCAGAATCGGTCCATGCGTGGGCGCGATCAGGTTCAGACGCAGAGGCTCGATCAGTTTCAGCGCATCCATGACATGCGCCTTGAAGGGCCGCATGATGTGGGCGTAGTAATAATCGAAAGAAAAGCGGAAATCCCCGACCCGATCGTTATAGAGTCGGCTGTCACAATAGTGGCAACCAAACACGTCGCCCGAGAACAGCACCCCGTCCTCGACCAAATAGGTGCATTGGGTATCCGGCCAGTGCAGGAAGGGGGTATGCAGAAACCGCAAGGTGCGGTTGCCGAGCGATACCTCGTCGCCGGTGCCAACCGTTTCATACTCGAAGGGACGATCCGAATCCTTTGGTTTGAGTACGGCCTTGAGCATCGACGTGGCACGCGTGGAGATATACAGTCGCGCCTGCGGCGCACGGCGCATCAACTCCGGCAGCGCACCACTGTGGTCTGGTTCCAGGTGATTGAGCACAATGACCCGAATCTCGCTGTAATCGGCAACCGATTCCAGTCGGCGAAAAAACGCATCGGCGAACTCGAGTTTCACCGTATCCACCACCGCCACACCGGCATCACCCCGGATCAGGAAGGCGTTATAAGTGGTGCCGTTCGCGGTGCGCAGGATGATATCGAAGGTGCGCAGGGAGGGATCAAGGGCGCCGATCCAATGCACCCCAGGGGCGATCTCGACTGCACCCGGATTCCCGGTCGCGTCCCGGCATTCCTGACTCATGGCACTCACCCGGCGACTCCGAGCGCCGCCGACCGGACGGTCAGACCCGGTGTCGGGCAGACCGGCAGCGGACAATCCGCCAATTGACTAAGACGCGAACAGGACTGAAGATCGACCCCCTCGTCCAACACCACACCCAAGGCATCCAGAAAAGGACCTGGTGCGAATCCGCAGGAGCGCAGTTCTCCGGCTTCGATCAGCGGCCGACGGATCAGCAGGGGGTCCGCCATCATCAGCGCGAGCGCGCCCGCCTCACTGAGTTCCGCCGGCCGCACCTCCCCGCTGAGCACCCGCGGCGCGGTCGGATTGAACCAGTCGGAGACCGCCAAATCACCAAAGAACGGTCTCAAACGCTCAGGCACCCAGTGCTCGGTCAGCAAGTTGCGAACCTCCAGACAGTGTCCGATCTCCACTAACAGCGCCTTTTGTCGCGCGTTCGAGACACAACCGGGCTTCTCGTAGAAGACCAGTTCCGCCGGTGTCGGAAGGGTTTGGGTGGCCATGGATATCAACCTGGGGTTCAACGCGCCTGGATCTCCGCTCTGGCCGCGGCCAGACGCTCCGGGGGGATGCCGGTCAGTGACCCCGGCGGGTTCAAGGGCACCCCGAGCGAATCCAGAATGACGCCCTCGATCGGGCAGATGCTCGCACACTGCGGGTCGGGATGCTCCCCTGCGCATTCCGTGCATGAACCGGAATCGATCAGGAAATGCGGCTTGGCCTCGTAGATGGCCTGACTCGGACACAGCGGCGCACAAGCCCAACAATTCACGCAGCCCTCGACGATCTGGTATGCCATCAGTCAGTCTCCTCGAACATGGCTTCAGGCGCGCATGCGCAGTGGCGTTGGCGTCGCGCGCTCCAAACTCCCGCTCGCCGCCAGTTCGCGATACACCGCCGCGACGGCGTCTTCGATCGGCTCCATCGCGTGCTCGCCGTTGGGCGCGATCCCCGCGGCCTCCAGCGCACCCCAGGGCTCATAGCCAATCTTGGAACAGAGCACCGCCGCGCAGCCGGAGAGCGCCTGGATGGTCTTCGCCAAAGCCGTCTCCGCATCCCCGCAGGTCTCGCCGCCGGAACAATACAGATCCACCTTCCGGTGACCGATGAAGCGCACGTCCTGGTCGTTGGCCTCGTAGATCAGGAACTCGGCGGCGTGGCCGAAATGCTGGTTGATCACGCCGCCCCCTTTGGTCGCCACCGCGATCAGGGCCGGCGGAGTCTCTCGGCGCCGGGCTTTGAGGGCGGTAATCGAGATGAAGGTCTCACCGCTCTTCTTGCGTTGGGCCTCCCGATTGGCCTCGATCGCCGCGTGGACCTGGCGGCGTTCTTCCATCGCGCGGCCATAATCGATGTCCATGGACTCGATCTTCTCGAGCGTGAATTCGTGGCCGCGATCCTCGCCGAGCATCCCCACCGCGTCCGCCCGGCACTGGCGGCAGTGACGCATCATATTCATGTCCCCGGCACAGGCGTCCTGCAGGGTCTGAAGCTCATCATGGGTCGGCCCGCGTTGGCCCATGACACCGAAGAAGGTCCCATGCTCGGGCTCGGCAATCAACGGCATCACGTTATGCAGGAAAGCGCCCTTGGACTTGACGACGCGGCTCACCTCCTTGAGGTGCTCGTCGTTGACGCCGGGGATCAGGACCGAGTTGACCTTCACCAAGACACCCCGCGCGACCAACATCTCCAAGCCCTTCTGCTGCTGCTCGATCAGGATCGCCACACCTTTGCGCCCCTTGATCCGCCGCCCCTGCCAGAAGATCCAGGGATAAATCTTGGCACCGACATCGGGATCCACACAGTTGATCGTGATGGTCACGTGATCGATATTGTGGGTGCAGAGTGCATCGACACAGTCCGGTAGCGCGAGCCCATTGGTCGAGACACAGAGCTTGATATCAGGAGCCTTTTCCGTCAGTTGCCGGAAGGTTTCGAGCGTCCGTTCGGGGTTGGCCAGCGGATCGCCCGGTCCGGCAATGCCGAGCACCGTCATCTGCGGGATATGCGCAGCAACGGCAATCACCTTCTTCACTGCCTGATCCGGGGTCAGCACCTCTGAAACCACGCCGGGACGCGACTCATTGGCACAGTCGTACTTACGGTTGCAGTAGTGACATTGGATATTGCAGGCTGGAGCAACCGCCACATGCATCCGCGCATAATGGTGGTGCGCCTCCTCCGAATAGCAGGGATGGTTGTGAACCTTGGCCCGGATATGCTCCGGCAGGTGCGCGAGTGCATCGCCGCTGCTGCCGCAGCCGCTCGCAGAACAGCCGCCGGCGACGGCCGACGCGGATCCACTGTGGTCCGAGACCTTCAGCTCCATTCTGTGCCTCCAGAAATCGCGGGCGCCGCGGCCCGCTGGGTTCAAACTGACTCTGGGGAACACTTAGCAATGCTTGTGCCAGTCTCGACGACGACTCGAGCACATTGTTTTTCGGTCAGTCGTGGCAGTGCCCGAGGGTCGCTTGTCGGCAAACCGACAGGACCTTGGCAAGAGGGTTGTTGGGATAGAAACAGGGCCACCGGCCGCCCCCTGGCGGCCGGTGCGGACCGTGCCGGTCAGCCCCGTTGCAGCAGGGCCCGCAGATCGCCGATTGCGGCATTGGCACGCGAGATATAGGACGCCATCACCAGGGAGTGATTGCCCATGGGCCCGAAACCGGTGCCATTGAGGATGAGCGGACTCCAGATCGTATTCTGGGTGTTCCGCAATTCCCGGTTGATCTGCTTGAGCGAGACCAACGCATTCTTGTCTCCGAGCACCGATTCGAAATCGATCTCCAAGGCGTGCAGCGTTTGCAACAATGCCCAGGTGTAGCCGCGCGCCTCGAAGAAGATATCGTCGATCTCAAGCCACGGGGTCTTGGTCTGGTTCTCTTCGGAAGCCGGTTTGGCCTGGCTCGCACTGGGGTCGCCCGCCAGGTCGGTGTTGAGACGGCTCTGTCCGACCGAATATGACAAACGCTGCGCCAGACTGCCCAAACGCTTCTCCACCACTTCAAGATAGGCCGTCAGATTGTCCGCGCGCGCGAAAAACTGGCCATCCAGATTTTTGTCGTCGGTGAGTCGGCCGAAATAGCGATATAGGGCCGCGATACCCTTGCGATACTCCGACTCGGACGACGGCAGAATCCAGGAGTTGGAGTTGTAATTGAACTGGGGCTGCGCCACGGCCAGATCCTTATCCTCGACCGACTGCGACTGCGCGCGGCTGAAATCATTGCGCAAGGCATCCGCCAGATCGCGCAACTCGGTCAAGGCGCCGAATTCCCAGTTGGGGATATTATCCAGGAAGATCCCAGGCGGGGTGATATCGTTGGTCAGGTAACCCCCGGGCTTGTCGAGCAGCGTCTCGGCGATCCGGATGGCGGCCGCCACCGTGGCGGTCCCGTCGACCAGCTTGGCCGGGTCGTTGTTCGCGAGCAGCAGCGCCTCCTCGCGCACGTCGAAGGGGCCGGGTGAGCGCGACCAGATCATCGCCAGAACGATGACGACCACCATATAGGTGACCAAAAACAGACCGACGGTCCACCAAAGACCTTTCTCTCTCCAGACTCGGGGGTCGTAAAGAGTGACGACCTTGGTGACCTTCGTAGTCAGGTCCAGTCGCTTCGCGGATTCTGAATCAACCATTGTATATTCCTGAAGATGAAGGGTGTGCTTGGGAGTATCCCCAAATCCGGTAAAAGATTGGGGTGAATCGACCTGTTCCAAGACGCCGCCGAATCCGGCGATACGGGTGACCTGCCAGGGGTTAGGGTCGGCGATCCGGGCCCGCCCGCCGGACGATCCAGTTCCCCAGTGCCCCGCGCCGGCGCCAGAAACAGCGCTGGTCAGCCCGGCTCAGGATGAACCGACAGCCGCTCCCGTCGTCGATCGTAAGTCGGCGCAGCCGTTTGGCCGCCAGCTCGGACCACAGGGTCGCGACCAGCGCGTCCAAGGCGTCAAGCCCACGGCGCCAGGCGTCCAGGTCACCCGCCGACACCGACTGCCACAGGTGGTCCCAGAACACCAGCACGGTGCCGGTCGCGTCGCGCCACGCGGCGCAATCCAGGGCGTCCAGCCCCCGCCTGGCGCCGCCGCTCGCCCGCGCCAGACCAACCGCCAGCGGATGATCGGCAATGGTCAGCGCGGGTCCGCCGGACACCGTGGACAGGACTCCGCCGCCCCAGGTCCAGACGCCGCTGATCACCGGCCGGCCAGCCGTCTCACGCGCCTGATTGACCGGATGCCCGTAGAACAGCATCTGCGCCTCGTTCTGCCAGCGGTTCCAGGCGCGGGCGTCGGGGCCGCTCGGCAGGCAGGCGTCCAGGTCGCGTCCAAGGACATCATACAGAGGACAAGTACGCAAGTTCGGGGGTTCAGCAACCCGCAGGTACCAGCGGTCGGGCCGGACGGCGATCAGATAGAGCCCATCGTCGGCGAAATGCGCGTTGAAGGCGGCAACCAGGGCATCCGCTTCATCCACCCGCGGCGCCAGCACCGGTCCGGCGAACAACAGCAGCCGATCCCGATCCGGGCGCAGGTGCACGGGGTCGGCGTGAAACCAGCAGCCGTCGCGCGCCCGTTCGGGCGCGTCGGCGAGCAGACACAGGGCGGCGGACGGCAGGTCGCGCCCCGGCCCGATGACCGGCGGCGCCTGATTCGCCGCGCCCGGCATGGCCGGAGACTGATCGTCTCCGGCACCGCGTTGTGGCATCCCGCCGGCAAGACGGACACGTGCCGTGGATGACGCGGCGGCGGTCAGATCGAAGGCGGCGGCTAGCGTCGCCAGGGGATCACGGGATGGCGCCGCCGCGCGCTCGGCACGGGCCAGCAGGCGGTCGAGGGCCGGCGCGCGGAGCTTGAGGTCAGCCGCCCCCGGCGGCGCGGCAAAGAGCGCGGGGCAGATGAGACGACACTCACCCGGCAACAGACTGCCCACCGGCGCGGACACGGGGCGGCTAGCCAGCAAGGGTCTCCACCCGAATCCGCATCACCGACCCCTGCACCGACGCCAAGGCCTCGATACGGGCAATCGCCTGGTTCATCTGGCCCTCGCGCACGCGCTGGGTGAGCATGACCAGCGGCACATGGGTCTCACCCTCGCCGGGGGCCTTTTGCTGGATCGCCTCGATGCTGATGCCCTGTTCCCCCAGGATACTGGCAATGCGGGCCATGACGCCGGGCTCATCCAGCGCCGTCAGACGCAGGTAATAGGCCGTTTCCACCTGATCCATGGTGAGAATCGGGGTATCCGCCAGTTCGTCCGGCTGGAACGCGAGATGCGGCACCCGATTGTTGGGGTCCGTGGTGAACGCACGCACCACGTCCACTACGTCAGCCACCACGGAGGAGGCCGTCGGCAAGGACCCTGCACCGGCCCCATAGTAGAGTGTTGGGCCGACCGCATCGCCCTTCACCAACACGGCATTCATCACGCCGTCCACGTTGGCGATCAGCCGCCGATGGGGGATGAGCGTGGGATGCACCCGCAGTTCGATCCCGTCCGCGTTGCGCCTGGCGATCCCGAGATGCTTGATCCGATAACCCAACTGCCCGGCATAGGCAACGTCCTGAGACTCGATGCGCGAAATGCCTTCCGTGTAACAGCGCTCGAACTGGAGCGGGATACCGAATGCCAGCGAAGCCAGAATGGTGAGCTTGTGGGCAGCGTCGATGCCTTCGACATCGAAGGTCGGATCGGCCTCGGCATAGCCGCGCGCCTGCGCCTCGGCCAGACAGTCCGCGAAACCGCGGCCCTTGTCGCGCATCTCGGTCAGGATGAAGTTGCCGGTTCCGTTGATGATGCCGGCCACCCATTCGATATGATTGGCCGCCAGCCCCTCGCGTACCGCCTTGATGATGGGGATGCCGCCCGCCACCGCCGCCTCGAAACCCACCATCACGCCACGCTCACGCGCGGCGGCGAAGATCGTGTTGCCATGACGGGCGATCAACGCCTTGTTGGCCGTCACCACATGCTTGCCGTTGGCGATGGCCCGCATCACCAGTTCAAGCGCCGGAGAGTAACCGCCGATCAACTCGATGACGATCTGGATCTCGGGGTCGTCCACCACCGCGAAGGCATCGTCGCCGATCCGGCCGATCTGCTCGAGCCCACAGATCCCCTCGCGCTTGTACTCGCGCGCCGCGGCATGGGCGATCTCGATACCGCGACCGGCGCGGCGGGCGATCTCCCGGGCGTTACGGGTCAGCACGGTGACCGTGCCGCCGCCGACGGTGCCTAAGCCCAACAGACCGATCTTGACCGGTTCCATACAATATCCTCCGCGTTCGTTTAGTGGGCGATCGCCTGCAGAACCGTTCACTGATTAGCGAAACACGTTCATGAGGGAACGCCTTCGGCGTCTCGGTCGTTGTCGGACGCATCACTCTGTTCAAGCCCCGGCACGCGACTCGCGCCGGAACATCTCCTTGATGCCGCGGATCGCCTGACGGGTGCGATGCTCGTTTTCGATCAGGCCGAAACGCACATGGTCATCACCGTACTCGCCGAACCCGATCCCCGGCGAGATCGCGACCCGCGCCTGCGCGATCAGGCGCTTGGAAAACTCCAGTGACAGCGAAGCGCCGTCCGGAATTCCGGCGCGCAACTGCTCCTGAATGAAATCAGGAATACGCGCCCAGACGAACATCGTAGCCTGGGGCGAGGGCACCTCCCAACCGGCCTCGTGCAGTCCCTTGCACAGGACGTCACGGCGCGTCTGATACATGCCGGCGATCTCGCGCACACAATCCTGCGGACCCTCCAGTGCCGCGATGGCGGCCACCTGGATCGGGGTGAAGGTGCCGTAATCCAGATAGGATTTTATGCGCGCCAGGGCCGCAACCAAGTGCTTGTTACCACACATGAAACCGACCCGCCAGCCGGGCATGTTATAGCTCTTGGACATGGAAAAGAATTCGACGGCGATATCCTTGGCGCCTGGAATCTGGAGAATCGACGGCGCCTTGTAGCCGTCGAACACGATGTCCGCGTAGGCCAGGTCATGCACCACCCAGATGCCGTACTCCCCGGCGATGTCGATCACCCGCTGAAAAAACCCCAGGTCCACGCACTGCGTGGTCGGGTTGCCGGGAAAGTTCAGCACCAGCATCTTCGGCTTGGGCCAGGAATCCTGAATCGACCGCCGCAACTCCTCGAAAAAGTCCACGTTCGGGGTCAGGCGGACATGGCGCACATCGGCCCCGGCGATGATGAATCCGTAAGGGTGGATCGGGTAGGCCGGATTGGGCACCAGCACGGTATCTCCGGCCCCCATGGTCGCCAATGCCAGGTGGGCCAGACCCTCCTTGGAGCCGATGGTCACGATCGCCTCGGCATCCGGGTCCAGGTGCACATCGTAACGGTCGCGGTACCAGTGGCAGATCGCCCGGCGCAATCGCGGGATACCGCGGGATACCGAGTAGCGATGCGTATCCTTGCGCGCCGCCGCCTCGATCAGCTTGTCGACGATGTGCTGCGGCGTCGGCTGATCCGGGTTGCCCATTCCGAAGTCGATGATATCCTCGCCACGCGCTCGTGCCTCGGCCTTCAACTCGTTGACGATATTGAAGACATAGGGCGGCAAGCGTTTGATGCGGCGAAAATCGGGCTCGGGCAGGACCACGGCACTCTCGGGGTTGGAATAAAGCCCTGGAGTTTACCGTCGCGCCCCGGAGATTGAAACCGCGACCGCTCCCGCGCAGCCCTGAAGCATAACCTTACCGCCAGCTGACATCGGGCGTCGTCGGCGCCGGTGGGCGCTGGCGTTGGTCGTTGCGGCATGGGTTTGACCTAACCAGGGAGGCAACGGGACGCCCTGGCGGATGCCGGGAGGGTGGTCGAACCCGTCCTCGCGCCGGCGTCACGATCGCCAGGCCAACGGTCTGCGGCACCGGTGCTCGCCGGTGGGGTCGGGTCCGCCGTCCTGCCGGCCCTGGCCGACGACGGACCCGGACCCGTGGCCGTGCCGGCACGACGATAGCGTTCGCACCTGATGTCCAGACAAACCTTCGTGTAGTGGCGGGTTTAAAACCCGCCCCTACGTTCGGTTATCACGTCCGAAGTCTATATGGCCCGGCACCGGCGCTGCCCCTGGAGGGCGAGTACAACGCCGCCCCGTACCGCGTTAGTCGATGCGCCACATCCTGATGCTACACTTGGTTCCATGGACACCCTCACCCCTTGGCACCGACTCTTCGGCATCGCCCTGACCGACCTGTTCACCGGCCGCCCCTGGCGGGTGGATGTCGAAAAGGAGCTGGCGCTCAAGAGCCAGCGGCTGGACATCCTCATCATCGAACGTCGGCCGGGTGCCGCGCTCGATGCCGACCCCTCGGCGCTTGCCGGCCTGCCCGACGGGCTGGAGCGGCTCGCGGCGCACAATGTTCTGACCTACAAGTCGCAACACCAGCCACTCGACGCCTGGGCTCTGGATGAACTGATCGGCCACTTCGTGACCTACCGCAAGCTGGTCTCCATCGAGCGGGAACGCACCCCGGCCGCACCGGCGGCGGGCGCAGAGCCTGCGCGCGAGCTTGTCGAACCGCCGGCGGGGAGCTACCGTCTGCTCCCGGAGGACGACTTCGGCCTCTACGCGGTGGCCACGCGCACGCCGGAGCGGCTCTTCGCCCAACTGCCCCCGGGCACCCCGACCGCCACCCCCTGGCCAGGGGTATGCGATCTGCGTTGGGGCGGAAGGATCGTCCGGCTGATCCTGCTCGGGGAGATCGCGGCGCATCCGCGCAATGCCCCCTGGGAGGTCTTCAGCGCTCGGCTGGAGCGGGTCCGCAATGGGCTGAGCAATTACCGCTCGCGCAATCCGCACGGTCGCGGCTTGCTGGGACAGTTGTATTTCCATTACCGTATTGAGGTACCTGACATGGCGTACACGATGGAGGAATTCGAGCACGACACCCGCCGCCTGCTGATCGCGCACCTGCATGAATTCGATCCGGACGAGATCCAGGCCATCTTAGAGCAGATCCCACCGCAGGAGCGGCTGCGCGGACTGGACCCCGAGGAACTGTTGCGCGCGCTGGACCCGCAGGATCGGTTGCGCGGGCTGGACCCGCAGGAGCGTCTGCGCGGGCTGGACCCGCAGGAGCGCCTGCGCGGGCTGGACCCGCAGGAGCGCCTGCGCGGGCTGGACCCCGAGGAACTGTTACGCGCGCTGGACCCCGCCGTCGTCGAGGATTGGCTTAAGCGTCGCGGGAACTGAAGGCCGACCCTGCGATGTCGGCGCGGTCAGGCCGAGCACCCGGGCGCAGCCCGGTCTGCGCGCGGTCTCTTCCCGTCCCGAACCTCAGGCCGACGGGACCCACTCCCGTTCGATCCCCAGGCCCGGGCGCATCCCGACCTGCGGGAACCCGCCGTGACCGAGCGTTGCGAACCGCCCCCGCGGCCCGCGCACGGCGCCCCTGACCGGCTTGATTCGACGGCGAACGCGCCCGGCAGACCAGCGCATCGCCGCCGAGCCCCGGGGCCTGCGCGGGCTCCGGAACCAGCACCTTGGTCGGCATGGGGCCGTGGGGTTTTGCAACCGTTTCCGGCGGCAGCCGACCCTGGACACTCGGGTAGACTCGCTCAGCCCCCGGCGGGTCGGCCAGCGTGTCGAGTCCCCGTCGCAGGGCATCGGCGTCAAAGGCGCGGTCGCGCCGCGCCAGGACGACCAGGGCCGAGTCGCCCTCCCCCGCCGGGATCTCAAGCCACTGCTTCTTTGAGGGGGCGGCGCTTGGCAACCCCAAGGCCCAGCGCGGACACTCCAAGGTGCGGCTGTATTGTTTTTCCGAATGTCGGGCCGGCAAGGAACAGGGGATCTCCGAGCGTTTCACCCAGCGCTTTGAAACCGCCTTGCAAGCCCTGCATGAGGGCTTGGCGCGGCACGCACCACCAAGGCGATCGACAAGCTCTGGGAACGCATCGGGCGCCTGCAGGCCAAAAGCCACGGGGTCGGACAGCACTACCGCATTGAGATCGTTGCGGATGCCACCGGGACGCTCGCTGAAGCGATCCGCTGGGAGCGCCACCCGATCGCGGGGACCATGCTCACCCACCCCGGGGTCTACTGCCTGCGCACCAATGATTGACCTGGGACGCCGAGCAACTGTGGCGGACCTATACCATGCTCACCGATTTGGAGGCCGTGTTCCGGTCCCTGAAATCCGATGCATCCGACCTTTTCGCGCCCCCTGCGACCTGTTGTTATGCTCGCGCTCGCGATACTCGTTCGTTCTCGGCCGCTTACGTCCTGGCAGCCCCCTTCTGGGGCGACACGACACCACAGGCCGCAGAAACGCCCCCGCAGCACCTGAAACCCGGTCAATTCAAGTGGAAGGGTGGTGCGATCCCCTCGGGTCCCATCGTCGTGGTCGTCAGTCTCGCGGAACAGCGGGCCTATGTTTACCGCAACGGGGTCCAGATCGGCGTCTCGCTCGGCACCCACGCGTTCATCATGCAGGACGGTTGGGGCGAGGGAAAAAGCGCAATCGCCAAAAACGCCCCGGCCCATCGCTGGACCGCGGTCGGCATACCCGGCCACACCAGCGAGCGCGGACAGTCCCTGAGCACCACCCATCGACTCGACCGGATCTACATGCCGCCCCAGTTCGCCAAGGCGCTCTACCAGATCCTGACTCCCGGCGCGACGCTCCTGATCACCGATGCACCGGTCTTGCCAAAACGCACTACCGGGGTAGCATTGAGCATCCTGAACGCCGACCTACCCCCATCCTGAAGCGACCGTCCCGAAGCCACCCAGAAGAGCCGATTCACATGAACCGACGCCACTTTCTCGCCACCGGCACCGCCGGGCTCGCGAGCCTTAGCCTGCCGACCTTCCTGCGCGCCGCGCCCGCGGCCGCGGACTTGACCCAGCCGGCGCCCGCCAATCCCTTCCTCGATTGGTTCGGCATCGACGCGGCGCTCATGCGCCGGGTCATGTCCGAGCTGACCGCCAAGGGGGCGGATTTCGCCGAGCTCTATTTCCAGCACAAGCGCGTCAACGTCATCCGGATGCAGGATGGAATTGCCAGTCAGGCCTCGAGCAACATCGTACAGGGTGTCGGTCTGCGGGCGGTGCTCGGCGACCAGACCGGATTCGCCTTCACCGAGGATCTCACCCCGGAGTCGATGCTTCGCGCCGCCCGCACGGCGGCCACCATCGCCAACGGCCAGGGCGCGACGGTGCCTGTTCATTTCGATCCAAAGCGGCAGGGCGATCTCTACTCGGTTCGGCGCCCCTGGTCCGAGGTCGGGCTCGACGAAAAGCTGCCGCTGATCCAGAAGGTCGAGGCCATGGCGCGTGCTGCCGATCCGGCGGTCGACAAGGTGACGGTGCAGCTCACCGACACCGACGAGCGCGTGCTGATCGCGACCCTGGGCGGGCAGCTGCTGACCGATCGGCGCCCCAGCACCTTGCTGACCGTCCAGCTCACGGCCAAGCGCGGCGGCCAGACCCAGAGCAATCAGGGCTCGCTCGGGGCGCGGAGCGATCTCGGCTTCTATACCGACCAGCGGCTTAAGGCCCTGGTGGACGAGGCGGTCGCGCGCACCCTGGTGCTCTTCGATGCCCGGCGCCCGCCGGCCGGAGAGATGCCCGTCATGCTCGCCGCCGGCGCCAGCAGTGTGCTGCTGCACGAGGCGATCGGGCATGGCATGGAGGCCGACTTCAACCGCATCGGCACCAGCATCTATTCGGGCATGATCGGCAAGCCGGTGGCCGAGTCCTTCGTCACCGTGGTCGATCAGGGCGACCTGCCGCACGAACTGGGGACGCTCAACATGGACGACGAGGGCAACGCCACGGGGCGCGCCGTGCTGGTCGAGAAGGGCATCCTCAAGTCCTATCTGCACGACAACCTCTCGGCCCGCCACTACGGGCTGGATCGGGACGGGGCGACCCCTGTCGGCTCCGGCCGGCGCGAGTCGTACCGTTTCCCGATCCTGCCGCGCATGACGACCACCTTCATGGAGAATGGCCCCCATACGCGTGAGGAGATCGTCGCCGCCATCGGCCGCGGCATCATCGCCGAGACCTTCACCGGCGGCCAGGTCGCCATCGGCCCCGGCGACTTCACCTTTTACATCAAGAACGGCTGGCTGGTGGAGGGCGGCAGGATCACCGCGCCGATCAAGGACGTGAACTTGATCGGCAACGGCCCGGAGGCGCTCAAGCGCATCACCATGGTCGCCAACGACTTCAAGCTCGACCCCGGCGGCTGGGTCTGCGGCAAGGGCGGTCAGAACGTGCCGGTCTCGCTCGGGATGCCATCCGCCCTGGTCTCGCGCATGACGGTGGGAGGCGAGCATGTCTGAGCACAGCACCAACACCCAGAGCGGCGAAACGGCCGCCGAGACCCTGCTCGAACGCGCCCGGCAGGCGGTCGAGTTGGCCCGCGCGGCGGGGGCCGCCGACGCCTGGGCCACCGCCGGCGAGGAGCGCCACACCAGCCTGGCGGTGCGCGACGGCAAGCCCGAGACCGTGTCCGAGGCGACCACGCGCGCGGTGGAGATCCGGCTCTATGTCGACGGGCGCTACGGGATCTATTCCACCACCGACCTGCGTGAGCCGCGGCTGCGCGACTTCATCCGCGAGGCCGTGCCGCTGACGCGTCAGCTCCAGGCCGACCCGGACCGGCGTATCACGCCGCCCGGCCTGTTCCCGAGCGCCACGGGTCCTGACCTGCAACTGTGGGATGGCGCCGCCAGCCGCTTGGAGACCGGCCGGCGTCTGGACTGGTGCCGCGCCATGGACGCGGCGGCGCGCGACGAGCCGCGCCTGATCTCCGCCGGCAGCCGCGTCGAGGATGGTCAGGTCCAGACGGCCAGCGCCAGCTCCAACGGCTTCAGCGCGACCTACACCTCGACCAGCGTTGGTCTGGTCTCGATCCTGTCGCTGCGCGATGCGGGCGCGGGCGGGCCGGCGGGCGAGCGACGCGCGGAGGGCATGGATTTCGCCGTCTGTTTGCACCTCGAGGACCTGCCGGACGCCAGGCGCATTGCCGAAGGCGCACTCGCCCGGGCGCGGGCGCGTCTGGGAAGCCGCCAGGGGCCGACGATCAAGACCACCCTGGTCGTCGAGTCGCGCGCCGCGAGCCGCTTGATCAAGGACCTGCTGGCGCCCGCCACGGCAGCCGGCATCCAGCAGGGTCAATCCTTCTGGCCGGCGCTGATGGAGCGCCCCGCGTTCAGCGACACGCTCAGCATCCTCGACGACCCGCTGCGACCGCGCGGTCTGGCATCGCGCCCTTACGATCAGGAAGGCATCGCCGCGCGCCGCCTGACGCTGATCGAGCGCGGCGTGCCCAAGGCCGTCTACGCCGACACCTACTACGGCGCCAAGGCCCGACTGCCCATCACCACCGGCCAGTCCTCCAACCAGATCGTCCAGCCCGGCACCCGCGGCTTGGCCGAACTGGTGCGCGCGGTCGGCGACGGCATCCTGGTCACCGGCTGGGCCGGCGGCAACGCCGACCCGACCACGGGCGCCTTCTCGCAGGGACTCAACGGCCACCTCATCCGCAAGGGTGAGATCGCCGAGCCCGTGGTCGGCATGATCGTCACCGGCAGCCTGCCGGGACTCTTTGCGAGCCTGGTCGAGGTGGGCAACGACCCCTTCCCCTATGACGCGCTGCTAACGCCCTCGCTGGTGTTCGAGAACGTGCAGTTCAGTGGGGCCTGAGGGGGCCGCCGAGGCTCCGAACAACAAACCGGAGGTCGAGGCTTCAGCCGGACCCGGCACCGCCACCCGCGAAAGCGTCGGCTTCCGGTCGGGTCGCCTCGGTCAATCGTCGCCGCGCATCCGGCACCGCCGACCATGCGCGGCCTGGGCAAGCCGCGGGCATCGGCACCAGCGTGTCGGCACGGCGCATCGGGGTCCATGAGCGAGAGGCAGGACGACTGCTCGACCCCTGCGACGGGAGCAAGGCCGCCGCGTTGGAGCCGGTCGGCGCTTGAGCGTCGAGGTACAAGCGGCAGCATAGACCCGGATGACGCACAGGGTCCTGGGATTCGGTGACGAAGGAGCCGGATCTTCCGAGCGGCTGGCCATTGGTGCGGTTCGCTCCCGCTCGCCGTACCCGGTGCGCGCTGCCCGGAACACTCTGCGAATTGAGTATACTGTCCTGCGAATTCCCGAAGACATCGTTATGGCACAAACAGAGACCCGAGTGTTGACCGCCCATGTACCCCTGGCCTTGGCGGACAAGGTCGATCGGCTGGCGTTGCGGCTCGACCGCTCGTGCGGGTGGATCCTGGAGCAAGCCTTGACCGCCTGGATCGACCAGGAAGATGAGCGCAGCCGGGTGTGATCAAAACTGATGTGGTAGCTTACAATACAGCGGTAACCGTCGACAAACACGAGAACCGCCCATGAGCACTGTGCTGTCCCCCAACGATGAGCGACTGCTGGCCCGCCTGAACCAACAT
>Ga0247839_1000359_pt1 | contig 79616 bp, 78 predicted proteins | sample LaCruzMarch2015__6_FD_192405 | JGI IMG/M metagenome (GOLD analysis project Ga0247839, IMG submission 192405) | Freshwater microbial communities from meromictic Lake La Cruz, Castile-La Mancha, Spain - LaCruzMarch2015_16m | ecosystem: Environmental > Aquatic > Freshwater > Lake | place: Spain...
ATCGCCCGCCGGATCGTCTCCAGGTCCGTCGCACTCAGCGGCCGTCCGCACAGCTTGCCAACACTTGCCTCGGTCATCTACCTTTGCCCCATCGGTCGTGATGGGGGCGGATTTCACCACCTCCGCCACTCTGTGTCCAGCCCTGGCCGCATCAGCCGGCCAGCAAAGATGTGGGTAATAGTCAGAGCAAAGATGTGGGTAATAGTCAGGTCCTGGTTGACGTAGTCATATTCCATGAAGAAATCGAGATAGGCTGCCGCTTCGGCATCGTGTTCCGCGGCGATCATCTCGCGGACTTCCGGTACCGGGTCGATGCGGCTTAATGCGAGCACGGCTAGTTGGCCTTGTTGCCAGAGTACGCCGGCGGAGACGGCGGCCAACAACAGCAAGGCTAACTTCAAGGGTAGCTTGAACATCATTATTGTCTCGCGACGATGATAGAAAATAGAACTCGCTCGCCAGTGGCCCCATCATTCTAATCAATAATCGCGACGCTCCAGCGTAGCGTGGCGCCACCGACCGCTGGAGCGGCCGAACGGCATTCCCCCCTGGAGAGTGGGAACGATGAAGAAAGCATGATGCGACCCTCGCGGGGATTTATCGACTGGGAACCAACGATGCGGCTTGCTGTTGTCGTGCGATTCGGACGGGTCGTCCCTGATCTCGTTTCGGATCATGCGCTGCATGATTTAGGGGGTGTCAGCTATTCGGCATCAGGAGATCCATGCGATTTTCACATGCATCACGAACTTTATCCGCGACATCTAAGATCATCCCAGCTAGGCTTTCGTCTTGCATGGCTAGCCATGGTTCGGGATGATTAGGCCAATTACGAAACTCTTCATCGAAGCGAAACCCTTGAACTTCGACGCCGTTTGGATAGTAATACCAGATCCATTGTGAAGCGTTCGCTGCTGAGATATTAGCGGATGGGCCGAAAATACTCGTCATCACCCGGTCGATTTCGGCTCTTGCCTCCTGGCTTTTGTTCAGAGTTCATCGCGTCCTGCCATTCCGAAGTAGAAGTCTCCGAAATTATTCGAGTCAAATCCAAGGACGAGTCTCACGTCTTGCTGATCGCTGAACAAAATGCCGAAGTCGCAACCTGTATTCCCATCGAAGAATCTGTCATTACTTTCAATTTGATAATTATTTATTAGAAGCTGACGTCGCAGACCTGCTTCTAACTTGTGCAGCAAATGCCGCCTAACTGATTCAAAAGCTCGGTTCACCAAGAACGCGGTTTCGAGATTTGCTTGACTGATCAGTACGGCATTTCGGATTTCCAACTCTTCGCACATATCAATCTCCCCATTTACGTTGGCGCGGATGAATTTTGCCATTTGATCGAAAAAAAATGCGGACGGCTAGAGCCTTGGTGTTTGCTGCACCCTCCTCTAGCCATTCGATCACTTCAGAGTATGGCATTTGAACGAAACGCCCATCGCGTTTCAATATTTCCCGTCTACAAATACTGATACTTGAAGGGTCTGGATCGGTGTTGCTTATATAAATCAAGCACCAGTATTTGAATCGTCTGCATCGTGCCGTTTGCATCAGCCACGCAGCATAGTCGTGCAACTGACAGTCTCCGTCTCTAGCCATTGGCTTGTTCTCGATACCGATTAGGCCTCCATCAAATTCCAGATAGATATCGATCCGACGGTTCTTATCCGTAGGCTGTTCTACGATTACTTTTCGGCATTCGGCGGCACTAGCCCAATGATCGGCACCGATTCGCCTGAGAAACGAGTCCAGAAACAGTCTTCGCTGACCATGTTTTCCTTTGGGATCGAGAAGATCGCGAAAGCAGCGGGATATGCCGTTTTCTTTCGCGGACAGATAGTCGAAGAAGCTGAACTCTGGCGCCAGTTGGTCGCTAAAAAGATCTCTGGCCTTTCGCAGCGCGAGAACATCAAGTAGGACTCTTTTTGACAGCGCATCAATATTGTCTAACCTTGCTCTTCTTGTGTCAGCAAGCATGGCCGTCACGTCATTCAGTAGCGTTATGATGCACATTTCTCATCCTCCGAATCAAAAAAGACATCTCATGAACAGGCGCAAAATGGCCGCCTTCCCGACTGCGCTCAAGGAGATGATCAATGTGGTCTTGCAGGGCTTGGCTGGGACGTAGCGCCATGGTTTGCTCCGGCGTGGGTAGGCTGGCAAGAAGTTCCAGCACGTCCGCCAGTCCCGCGAATCGCGCCGCCCCTTGCGCACGAGCTCGCGCAAGCCGAGGCGCAGGATGCGCGGCAAGCGCTCTTCGCGGGGTCGTAGCTCCGCGGCAAGATCGTCTGGAATGTGCAGGGTGAGTTGCATCGCGTTCCGCTCAGTCAAACAGTTGGATTCTAAGCGGTTACTTGGTTCCAGTATTCTCCCTTTCACGGATACCCGTCAAGTCGTGACGGCGGAATCTGCCGGCAATCAGGTCAGCGAGGCGCAGTTCAATTAGGCTTCGCTGCGGTTTGACGGTCGGTCTGACGGCCGAACGGATCGGCTTAAGCTTGGACCGGGTACAGGCTCCGCTTCCCACCGGGACCTTCAGGACGGCGGGCGCCGGGTAGTCGACAGCCGCAGCGACCGCCCCGATGCCGAGTCCCTGGGCGTTGCGTCCGTCTCGGGTGTTGTATCGGTAGTGGCTTGCTGGTCAATATTTCGGAGCCAGTCCCGCCTGTTTACAAAGCTCGTTTGCTGTGATTCGATCAAACTGCTTGTGTCTCTTGATCGGGATGACTTTTCCCCCATCGGTATAAATCGAATGATTGGCACCCTCCCGCAGCAAGCGGAAACCATTGGTTTCAAGATAGCCTACCAGGTCACGCCGTTTTACCGACAAGGGTTAACTCCACTGGTAGTTGTTCAAGCAGGGCATTGCCGACCGGAATCTCTCGGCCAAGTTCTTGATAGGCCAGAATCATCTCGTGCAGGGCATCGCGGAGCATGGCTCGGCATTCATCAAGGCTGGCGCCTTCGGTGACCACTTCCGGCCAGTCGACCAACTGGCCCATGTATCCGCCCTGGAAACGCGTGTACTTTGCGGTGTAAGTTTGCAGCATTGTGGTTGGCTCTGGGCGGTATTAGGCAGTGATCAATTGACGAACACCTCGCGGTGGTCTTCGCCGATCGCCTGCTGCGCGGGATGCGACAGGTCTTGGTTGCCATCGAGCCACCAGAGCAGCGCGTGGGTGTCGAGCAGCAAGGGCGGCGGTCTGTGCTCAGGTGGCTCATTCCCAGGCACGCAGTTCATCCTTCGGAAAAGGTTCGAAGAAACGCTTGTCGACCCGAGCCTTGCCGCTCAACGCACCGAATTGCCGACGGCTGGAGAGGCGCACGACGGGGGTACCGGCCTTGGCGATCACGACCTCCTCGCCACGGCATGTCTGGTCGATGATCTTGGAGAGGTTGGTCTTGGCCTCGTCGATGTTGACCTGGATCATGGGAGCGACTTAATGCCTAGCGAACATGGATTGGCCAAGTGTAGCAGTCGGACGGCACCGCGTATCGTCCAGAGCACTCCATCCAGGGCGAGCTAGAAAAGCGCGGCTCACGACGCCTGCTGCAGTCGTTGGGCGGCGCGAATCTTGGATTTACGGACCAGATGCTCGATGTACTGGTAATGGTGCCATTGTTGCTGATCCTCGTCCGACAGGACGCGTTCGCGGCTCTGCTCAAGGAGGTGGTCAATTTGGTCTTGCAGGGCTTGGCTGGGACGTAGCGCCAATATCTGCTCCGGTGTGGGCAGGCTGGCAAGCAGTTCCAGCACGTCCGCCAGTCCCGCGAATCCCGTTGCCCCTTGCGCATCACGCGCGCGCAGACCAAGGCGCAGGATGCGCGGCAAGCGCCCGTCGCGGGGTCGCAACTCAGCGGCAAGGTCGTCGGGAATGTGCAGGGTGAGTTGCATCGCGTTCCGCTCAGTCGAAGAGATTGATCATTGGCGGTTCCTCGTGCGCAGTATTCTCCCCTCCCCGGATCGGCGTCAAGGCGTGACGGCGGGGGCTGCCGGCAACCGGATCGGAACGGTGTTGGGTTTCGCTGCCGCTTGACGATCGGCCTGACGACCGACCCGACCGGCTGAAGCCTCGACCTCCGGGGCCTTGACCATTGTCCGCAGCGCGGCCTTGATCATCGTTCCGGCCAACATCGGCAGGAATGAGGTCTTACGGGGGCAGTCTCGAACTGCACAACGAGCGCGAACACAAGACATTTAGACAGGATTAACATGATTTACAAGATGTTATCCGTTTTCAATCTTGTAAATCTTGTTAATCCTGTCAAGAAATTTTGGAATTGGTCAGGGTCGGGATCAAGGCCCGCAGCGCACAGCGCCTGATACAGGCGTGCCACCGCCGGAGCAGTGGCACGAGAACGCGGAAAGGCTATGCCGCTTCCCGCCCCTCCACCTGTTTCAATCGACACTCCGCCGCCAACCGCCGCAGGAATTGCTCCGGCGTCAGCGTCTCCCCGAGCAGGCTGCGCTGGCGGCAGACGTTGGCGAAGTCGCCCGCCGTCAATCCCTGGAGCGTCTCCAAATAGCGCGCCAGGTCCGGCGCGACCGCCGCGGCGGTATCGCCCAGCGCCTCGCGCGCAAAGAGCGCAAGCCGTTGCGCCGGATTCAGCGCCCGGAAATTGAGCTTGAAATCAAACCGCCGCAAAGCCGCCGCATCGACGCCCGCCAGCAGATTGGTGGCGGCAATGAAGATGCCGGGATAGCGCTCCATTTGCTGCAACAGTTCATTGACCTGGGTGCGCTCCCAACTGTGCCGGGCCGCCCGCCGATCAGCCAGAAAGCTGTCGACCTCGTCGAGGAATAGGACCGAATGGGCCGGGTCGCACTCGCGGAACAATCGCGCCAGGTTTTGCTCAGTCTGGCCGACATAGGGCGAGACCAAGTCCGACGCCTGCCGCGCCACCAGTTCGCGGTCCAGGGCCTCGGCCAAGACCTCGGCGAAGGCGGTCTTGCCGGTGCCGGGCGGGCCATAGAAGCACAGGCTGCCGCGGCCCTGCGCGGCCAGGGCGCGGGCGATGGCGCTCGGGCTGATCCCGCCGGCCAGGTTGAGAAAGGCCACGTCGAAGCGGGTCGCCGGGGTGCGCTGCCGGGGTCTGGGTGCCCCGTACAGCAGGCTGCGCACCGCGGCCACCCCGGCGCGCACCGTCTGCTCGGCCGGGGCCTGCGGGTGCAGGTCCAGCAGGCGCCGGGCCGCACCGAATTGGGCCGGAGCCAGCACCGCGTCGGCGGCCAGTTCATCGAGCAGGGCGGATGGCAGGTCGCGGTCACCCAGATGGCTTTCGACCATGCGGCGGCGCACCGAGCGCGGTGGGGTCACGAAGGCGACCGGCAGCAGGAAGCGCCGGAGAAAAGCCGGGTCCATGCGGTCGGCGTCGTTGGTGATCCAGATCGCCGGCACCGGATTCTCCTCCAGGATGCGGTTCATCCAGCCTTTCTGGCGGCCGGTGGCCCGCTGACCGCGCAGCAGCGCGAACAGGTCGTCACTGGCGCCGAAGACGTCTTCGACCTCGTCAAACAGCAACACCGCATCGCGCCGCCGGGCGAGCATACGCTGGGCCAGCAGATAGGCCGCCAGCCGACCCGTGCGCGCCAGTCCGTCGCCGTCCTCATCGGCGCTGCGCACCTGGTAGGCGCGCAGCCCGCTGGCCGCAGCCAAGGCCCGCGCCAGTTCGGTCTTGCCGGTGCCGGGCGGCCCATAGAAGAGCGCATTGACGCCGACTGCCGCGGTGGCCGCCCCGTGGCGCAAGACGCCCTCCAGGCGCCCGGCCGTTTCCGCCAACTGCGGAAAAGCGTCCAGGCGCCAGGCGCCGGCCGGGGCGGGTTCGATCAAGAGCGCCAACAGCGCCTCGGCATCCCCAGGGGTGGCCGCCAGCACCTCGCGCAGCAGGTCGGCGGGGGTCAGAAAGTCCTCCAGGTCACTGAAGCCGTCGTCGCACTCCACCAGCCCGAGCGCCCGCAGCGGGGCGCGCCTGGTCAGAGCGTGGTGCACCGTCGCCTGGTCCAGGCCCAGCAGCGTCGCCAGGCGCCCCAGGTTCATGCGGGCCGCGAGGCGGCCACTGGTGCGCCCGGTGGCGCGCAACAGGGTGCGCAGCGGTTCGCTCAGCTCACGCTGCTCCAGGTAATCGAGCATCCAGACGGCGGTCGCGTCGAGCCGCAGGGCCTCACCGAGCAGCGCAACGGTCGGAGCGGTCGGCGCCGCGGCGTCGGCCGCCGCCAGCCGCCGCAGCACCCGGCGCGGGATGGTCTTGAAGAAGGTCCGCAGGCGCTCGCGCAGCTCCGCGGCACCGAGTGGGGGAGACGGCACGTCGTCCGGGCCATCGTTGGCCCGGCGGGCGATTTCGTAGTCCAGGCGTCGTGCGCCTTGCACGTTGTCCCACGTCTCCCAATCGACCGCGCCGGGCGGCATCCAGTTCAGATCTGCATCGGCATAGCGCGACAGCAGCGCCGCCACGGCGTCCGGATCGAGCAACGGCCGCGTCAATTCCCACAGGGCGGCCAACACGTCGGGGTCCTTCAGGTCGTGACCCAGACGCGCGTCGCCCCGCGCCAGTTGCAGAGCATAGCGGGCGGCCCGGCGCGGAGCCGCGGGTACGGTACTGAAGTCGGTGCGCCAGAGGGTGCGGTGATCGCTCATGCGCAGGTCTCCGCGTAGGGCATGAACCGGCGCTGGTCAAAGTGGAAGCTGATGAAATCGCCACGGCCGGGACCGGTCTCCCAGATCATGCCCACCACGAGATCGCGAGGCTCCCGATAATAGGTCGACCCGGCGTCGGACTCCGCGTCGAACAGCGGCGTCTCCAGCACCTCCAGCACCACCACCGGCTGGCCATAGCGGGGGAGGCGGTGGTTGCGCATGCCGGCCTTCCAGACGACCAGATCGCCGGGGGCGAAGCGATGCGGTTGGATGAACGACCGGTAGCGTTCCCGCAGGACCGCACCGAGATCGCCGTTCAGGCCGTCCAGCGGCTCGTCCGCGAGCAGGTCCAGCGGGGCTTCTTCGCTCAGACCGATCAGGTCAAGCAGTTGGCGCGATGACAGGTCTTGGTTCTTCTGGGCCATGGCGGAGTCCTCTTACGCGGCGGTTGGTGAGGCGTATTGAACCATTGCGATGCGTCAAACTCCGTCGTACACTGATGTAATGGCTGCAACCCATGAAACCCGCATCGTGCGCCTCAAGCGCCTGGAGACCCTGGTGCCCCGCGGACGGGCGGCCAGCGCTTGCCCGGATGCCACGCAACTGCTGGCAACGCTCGGTGAGGCGTATGCCGGCACGACACCGGAGGCGCGGCGGCGTGCGCTGCAACGCGATCTCGAAGAGCTGGTAAAGGAGGGGCGGATCGCGGCGGTCAATCCCGGCGGCAAACCGCTGCGCTACCGGTTGGTCGCGCCGGAACCGGACGAAGACCAGGCGGTCCGAGCATATGACCTCCAGTTGATGCGCGACTTGGTGGCGGACGCACTGCCCCAGCAACGGCTCGATCGACTGTGGCAGCGGTTACTGACCAATGCCGAGGGTCCCAGGCTCGATGAGACGCGTTTGCGGATCGTCCCCGATACCCTGCGCCTGCGGCCCGTGGCGCTTCATCAAGGCGTGCTGGAGGCCGTGATTGAGGCCCTGGCGCAGCCCTGTGCCTTGCAGGTGCTGTATACCAACGCCGACGACAAGCACAGCGATGCCTGCCTGCACCCCCAGGCACTGGTACAGCGTGGCCCCATCGCCTATCTGTTTGCACTGAAGAATGACGAGGAAGCGCCGGTCCGGCTCTATGCCTTGCACCGGATGATCCGGGCTCGGGCACTCACCCGGACGCCCGTCCGGACAGCGATCGGATTCGATCTGGATCAAGCCATCGCGAGCGGCCAGGTCGACTTCGGCCAGGGGGAGATGGTCGACCTGGAGTTACGGGTGCGTCGTTATCTGGCGACGGTGCTCACCGCTTGCCCGTTGGCAGCGGGCCAGCGGTGGATGGACGAGCCGCCCGGCTCCGACTTTGAGATGCGGGTGTGGGCGCGGGTTCCCTCGACAGGCCAATTGCTGCGCTGGCTGTTGGGGGCCGGGGATAATGTCGAGGTGGTCGCCCCGCCGGACTTGCGCCGCGTCGTGGCGGTGCAGGCGGCGAAGATGGCAGCGATCTATGCCATCGGGGACGACACCTAGGCGCGTGAGCGGTTTCGCGGCTGAAGGCCGCTCCCACGGGCGATCCGGGCGCACCGCTCTTATTTGCGTTGATTGGCGCTTCTTCGCGGACACGTTGCAACTGGCCGGCCCGCCAGCAGGCCATCGAGGGCGTTCGCTTCCCCATCCGCCAGCAAATAGACAGCCAAGCCCCCGGCCCGCGCATAACCGGGCAGCAGCGGGTCGACGATGGCGTCGCGGACCAGGGTCTCCATCGCCTCCGAATCGACCGGGCCGGGTGGGACGGCGGCCATCTTCACCAGAACCAGCGCCTGCGCCTCCAACTGCCCCCCCAGCCAGGCGGCGAGTGAGTCGGAGGTCAGGTCCCAGGAGCACGGCAGGTCCGGATCGGCGAGAACCAGCGGAACCGGCATCCAGACCGGGGTCACCCCGGCCGCGGACAGCGCCCGGATCTCCGCCAGGCTCGCCGCGGGCGCAAGGCCGGGTTGCAGAGCACAGAGGGCGCGGCCGTATTGCTCCATGGCGAGCAGCGCCAGATGGTGAGCGGTGGCGTCGTCGAACCCCAGAATTTGCTGGGCGCCGCGCACCTGATCGGCGAAGGGCCCGCCGCCGGGCACTACGACCAGTTCGCGGCGTCCCGCCAGAACGGCGAGCCAGGCGCGCAACTGCCGCGACCGGGTCAGGCTGCCGCCGAGCTTGACGACCCACATCGCAGTGGTCACATTTATCCAGCCACCTGATTGAGCCGGCGCCGTTCCAGCATCTCCAAGAGGGGGGCCGCCTTGTGGAAGGTCTCCCGGTATTCGGACTCGGGGTGCGAGTCGGCGACGATCCCGCCGCCCGCCCACAACCGGGTGACACCGTCGGAGTGGACCAGGGTGCGGATGGCGATATTGGTATCCATGGCCCCGTCCCAGCCCAGATAGCCGATGGCTCCACAATAGATGCCGCGGCGCTGCGGTTCCAGCTCCTCGATGATCTGCATGGCGCGCAGCTTGGGTGCCCCGGTGATTGAACCGCCGGGGAAACAGGCGCGCAGCAGATCGACCGCCGTGCGGCCGGCCGCCAGCCGACCGCGGATCGTGCTGACCAGGTGATGGACGCGCGCAAAATGCTCGACCTCAAACAGCCGGGGAACCTCGATGCTGCCGATGGCGCAGACCTTGCCCAGGTCGTTGCGCAGCAGGTCGACGATCATGAGGTTTTCCGCCCGGTCCTTGGGGCTCGCCTGCAGGGCCTGGGCGAGCAGCAGGTCCTCGATCGGGTCAGCTCCGCGCGGCCGGGTACCCTTGATCGGCCGCGTCTCCACCTGATCGCCCCGCACCTGCAGGAAGCGCTCCGGAGACGAGCACATGACCTGGCAGTCCGGGGTCGCCAGATAGGCACTGAAGGGGGCCGGATTGCGGGTGCGCAGGTCCTGATAGGCCTCCCAGGGGTCGCCCTGGGTCGGCGCGGCGAAGCGCTGGGCGAGGTTGACCTGATAGCAGTCGCCCTCCAGGAGGTAGTGCTTGATGCGGGCGACGGCTTCGAGATAGTGCCCGTGGCTCAGATTGGGACGGACCCGATCCAGGACACGAAAAGGCGCGCGAGGCCGCACCATCCGGCGCCCGGCGCGCGCGGCGGCGAACACCCCCTGGTATTCGGCGAGGGTCGCGGAGTCCTGAGCGACCAGCCACGTACACCTGGATTCGTGGTCCACGACCAACGCCCAGTCGTACAGGCCGACCGCCAGGTCCGGCGTCCCCTCGGCGTCCTGTGCCAGGCTCGGCAGGCGCTCCAGGCGGCGCGCCAGGTCATAGGCAAACCAACCAATGGCCCCGCCGCTGAAAGGCAGGTCCGGAACCCCGGGTCGCCGGGGTCCCAAGGCCTCCTGCAGCAGGGTGAAGGGGTCGGCCAGTGAGACCTGGATGGCAGGCCCGGTGCGGACCTCGGTGCGTTGTCCGCGGGTGACCAGCATCGTGCGGGGGTCGGCGCTCAGGATATCGTAGCGGCCTTGAACACAGCCCGGCCGACCGCTGTCGAGAAAGACCGGCCAGTGGCGCTCGACCAGGGCCGCAAACAGTGACGCACTGTCCGGCTGATAGGGCAGATCAATCAGCAGCGATGTCATCGGGTCTCCAATACTTCTAACCCTGCGCGATCCGGTTCATCCTGTTAATTGCCCATCAGGCCCCGACCGGCGCGGTGGCAGGCCCCAGCGCCAGCCGGGCGACGGCGGCGGCGGGGGCGCAGTCCGCCACATCCGGTGCCTGGGCGGGCATACCTTCAAACAGCGACTCGAAGCCCAGGTAGGCACGCCCAAGCCGCGCCGCCAGACGTTTCGCCAGGAAGCGTCCGACCCCGGCCCCCAGAATCGGCGCGTCCGCGGCCAACCCACCGCGAGAAAAAATACACGCGGCAGCGTCCGCCAAGGTGCGTAACTGGGCCTCCGCCAGGACTTCCGCCACCCGGCGCCAGGCGCAGAGATCCGCGGTGGAGCCGTCAAGCCCCAGCATCCGGGCGACCCGGCCGGCACTGGCCGCCGGGGTCTTGGCCCGACCGTCCGCGCTCGGCATCAGGTCCGCGTGGTCGGGGAGTTCCCCGGTCAAGCGGTACAGGTCGGCGGTGGTCGCGAAGTGCTCCGCCATCAAGGGAACCCAGGACCCGCACCAGGGGACGCGCCGGGCCAGCGCCATCACCGGGGTCCGTACCACCCCGCTGTACACCAGTTCTCCCAGCGCCAGGCGTTCGTGGTCCAAGTAGCCCTGGGCACTGACCCGACCGTCACGGAAGGGTACCAGGTCCGTGGTGGTGCTGCCGATATCCACCAGCAGCCCCTGCGGAAAGCGGGTCGCGGCCAGGCCGGCGCTCGCCATCCAGTTGGCCGAGGCCACATGGGGGGCTGCGGCCAGGGCCGCCGCCGGGTCCAGCATCCCCGCGGCGCCGGCATAGATGCGGATGGTCTCGCCGGCGAAGCGCCGCGCGATGCAGCCGACCAGGGACGCGACGCCTTGAGCGCGGTCCTCGAACAGGTCCGCCAACTCCCCGGTCATGGTCACCGCGTGGCAGACCGCGCGCTGGGGCAACTGCCCCAAGACCGCGTCGATGGCGGACTCCAGATGCCCCAGCCCCTGCCAGAGCGGACAGGGTACCTGCACGACGGCCATCACCCGGCCGGCACCGTCGAGTTGGACGGCCTTGAGGTGGGCACCGCCGAGGTCCCAGCCCAACCAGCACGAGCCCTGATCAGGCGGCATCGGCAACCTCCAGACAGACATCCACCGCCAAGCCCCCGACCAACCCCGGCCGGGGCAGCCCACCAGACAGCAGGTCGAGGACCAGGCGCGCCGGATTGACCCCGAGCGATTCGCGCAGGCCCACATAGGAGGTCGTGAGGCGCGGATTCACCTCCAACACCAGGGGACCGGCAGGGGTGGCGATCAGGTCGACCCCGACATAACCCCAAAGGCCGGGCAACGCCGCGGCAACATCCCCGGCGAGACGGCGCAAGCGGGCATCCGCCGCCCCCAGACCATTGACCACGCAGCCAAGCAGCAGCAGTTCGTCGTCCATGACGGCAATGCGCTGGCGGTTGACGCTGAGCACAGTGGCCTCCCCGTCTTTGACCAGGAGACTCAGACTCGCCGCCGTGCCCTGAACAAAGGGCTGGGCCACGTAGGCCCGAGCATCAGCCAACTGATCCCAATAGCGGCACAAGGCATCCCGATCCCGGCACAGCCGGATACCCAGACAGCCGACCCCGTCGTCCGGCTTCAGTACCCAGGGGCCGGGGATCATCGGGAGTGGGTCGTGGCGGCCGAAGGTCGGGACCACCGGCACGCCCCAGTCCGCCAGCAAGCGCACCGTTTGCAGCTTGCTGGCGGTGGTGCGCACCGCCGCGGGGGTGCTGTTGAGGAGTCGGGGACCGGCCGCCAGGACTTGGCGGCTGATCGTCTCCAGGGTGCCCTGCATCTCGGGGGCGATGGGCCAGACGGCATCGACCTGCGCCAGGGTCTGCGCCCAGACGCGGGGAAACTCCGCGGGACCATGCACCAGACGAAAGTCCGCGGTCAGGCTTGGCGCGGCCAGGCGCGCATCGCGGGTGACAATGCACTCCACGCCGGTCACCGCCGTGAGATCGCAGACCAGTGCCTGTAGCATCATGTCTCCTTCCCGTACCAGGGAGGCCGGAAGGTCGGCACCGAGCAGGCCGCCGCCAGTAACAAACTCGAAGACGAAGATGCGCATGAAGACCTTTCGGATGAACGCAGGATTGAAACGCCTATGAAACTGATTCCGGTCATCGACCTCAAAGGCGGCTTGGTGGTCGCCGCCCGGCGCGGAGATCGCCACGCCTATGCACCGATTCTGTCCCCGCTGTGCCCGTGCGCCGAGCCGTTGCCGGTGGCGGCGGCCCTCCTGGATCTGTACCCGTTCGATACGCTGTATATCGCCGACCTGGACGCGATCGGCGGCGGGCCCGGCCAACTGGATCTGATCGAACAGGTCCACCGCGCCCACCCCAGCGTGGAACTGTGGGCCGACAACGGACTGACGCAACTCCAGCACCTCGCCGCCGTTGCCCGTCCGGTCATCGGCAGTGAATCGCTCGCCGACCTGGAGCACTGGGCGGCACTGCGCGCCACCCTGGCCGCACCCATTCTTTCCCTCGACTACCGGGGCAACCAACCCCAAGGACCGACAGAGCTCCACGGGCGGCCTGAGTTGTGGCCGCGCGAGGTCATCCTGATGACCCTGGGGCGGGTCGGCAGCGGGGCGGGGCCGGATCTGGAGCGGTTGACCGCGCTGCGGCAGTCCGCCCCCGCCCATCGGCTTTACGCCGCCGGCGGGGTGCGCGGCCCCGCGGATCTGCGCCAACTGCGCGACCTGGGCGTGGTCGGTGCCCTGGTCTCCACCGCCCTGCACCTGGGCCGCTTCACGCCGGACGTGCTCGACGATCTGGCGAACGTCAAGCCATCGTTGGCAACTCAACGCTTCGGTATCAACGCGCGCAACGATGACCCGCCAATGGGTCCCTGAAACCACCCGAGCACCGGGTCGGGTCCCTGCCGCTGAAACTCCTCCAGACTGGGGCCGCGATAACTGCACCAGGACTGAGTCGTCTCGTAGAGGTCCAGTCCAGCCAGTCCCGGCAAGTAATCAATGAGTTGCTCCCAAATATACACGCACAACAGCTCGGTGCTGGAGCGCCAGGCCAGTTCCGGGGCGGCATAGTTCAATGTATGGTGGTCGAACCGCTCCACCACCCGACGGTTGACCACCCGTTTAAGGTAACCGTAGTCCACCACGCAGCCGGTCACCGGATCGATCCGACCGCTGACCTTGACGTGCAGGGCGTAGCGGCCGCCATGCAGGTTGGCACATTTGGCCGGGTGATCCGTGATGAAGTGGGCGGCATCGAAGACCAGTTCCTTGCACACGGTGACGACCGGGGTCGCTTGTTCAAAACGGTCCAGAGCGCCCGGCATGTCCTGCAGACGCTCCCGCAACAATGCCAGCAGACGCTGCGCGTCCGCCGGGGTGAGGGTTCGCAGCAAGGCGGCGCCTGGCCGGTCGGCCGCGTCGAGCTCCTTAAACTGGATGCGGTGCCGCAGGAGTTCAGTCGCCGTCCACCGACCTGCCGCGGCGTCCGGGAACTCCAGAAAGAGATAGCCGGCGTGTAACTCCGCCGCGTGAGCGACATACACCGCGAGACTCAGCAGGAAGTCCGGCGGCGGCTCGGGGACAACCCGCAGGCCGCGGAAGCGATCGAGGTGGATTTTCGGCGCTTTGAGACGGTTGTGGGCGACCACCCGGTGGGTGTCACCCGCATAGGTATAGTCCTGCCGAAAGCGAAAGCCATAGTCACACAGGGCCGACAGGTCCCACAGCAGCAGATCCAGGCGCCGTATCTCGCCGGGAACCAGGACGAAAGCGCCCTCTTCCCGGAGCAGCCCGGCCCAGGTCAGCCCACGCAAGACCGCGCGGGCGCGCTCGCCGGGATAGGTGGTGGGCGGCGGGAAATCCGCGACCTGATCCTCCCGGTTCAGGGCCGCCCGCTCCACCACCAACTCCAGCGGCAGGTGGTGACGCAACGCGTATTCCGCAGGCGTCAGGCCCTCTGCCGGCAAACCTGGGGGCACTTGGAAATCGACGCACAACTCGGGATTCATCAGTAATCTTGCCGTAGCGGATGGCGCTGGGCCTTCCTTGGCCCTCGTCACTCGCCCCTTGAGTTAGAGGTGGGCAGCGAAGGGATGGCCGGTGCTACCCTTCTGCTTCACCACATCCGCGGCCTTGGGCTCGCCGGCGATGGCGCGTTTGATGGATTCCTTGGTCGCCTGGTAGTTGTAATCCTGAATCTTGGCATCGTCCTCGGCCTGCCAATGGATGAAGACACCGACGCAGATGAAGATATCGTCCGCCTCAGCAGCCGGGATGGTGCCATCCTCGACACAATCGGCCACCGCCATGGCCACGCCGCGCTGGGCGGGTCCGAACATCTGCACCGCCTGCTTGGCCCCCTTGATGGTGACCTTATTGAACATCAGGGTGCTGGGTTTGACCGGCAGGTTGGGAGCCACCACCGCGAGCAGGCCGGTAAAGCCGTCCTTATTGTTCACCAAGCCGTTGCAGAAGGCGGTCTCGGCCGCGGAGCCGCGCGGCCCCATGATCAGGTCGATATGGGCAACCTCGTTGCCATCGCCGACCAGGGACTCACCGACCAGGGTCTTATTGATCACTGCCATCGCATGCGCTCCTCAGGTTTCAAAGTTCTCGGAAGGAAAGTACCGGGGCCAGGGTGACCGGCCCGGTAACGGGAAGACGACGGGCATCCGCCGCCGATAACACTGCGCGGGGCCGGGGCTCGATCCCGCGAATCAGCAGGCAGGCCACGGTGAGGTCCGCTGAGGTTCCGGGGTTGATACCGGCCCCCTTCAGCTCTCGGTCCAGCTCCCGCAGTGCCGCGGCATAGGGCTCGGGCCGCGCGGCGCCGGTCAAGGCGGCGGCGAGGGGTGCGGCCTGCCGGGACACCGCGACGGCCTGCGCGAGCCCCAGCTTGCGGGCGACATGGGAGTCCGGGTAGCGCCCCAGAAAATCCAGATAGAGACCGGCCGCCGCCCAGGCCGGATCCTGCCAGCGGTCGTTGAGCACGGCCAGCAGAGGAACCGCCCGCTCGAACAAATCGCTGAAGCCTTCGGTGTATTGGCGGGCGATCAGGTCTCGGTGAGCGGCAGGGCGCATCACCTCCAGCGGCGTACCCTGAGCCGCGCCAGACACGTCGTGTTCCGCCGACGCGCCGAGCCCGCCGGGGGCGGCCAGGCGAATGGCCCGAAACAGCCAGTCGGTGTCCCGCCGATCGGCGGCCTTGAGCACCGCCTCCAGACGGTGGCGCAGTTCGCCACCCGCCGGCGACGCCAGGGCGGCCTGGATCAGCGGGGCACAGAGCAGCAGTATACCCAGATTGGTATTGCAGCCGACCGCTTGCCGGGTGGCGGATACGGCGCGGAAGACGCGCTCGCCGAGCCCCAGGCCGGGCCTGGTCAAGGGTCCGGCACTGACCTGCGCACTGCGCAGAAAGTCCGCCACCGTCATCCCATGCCCGGCCGACGCACGGTGCACGTTGCCGGGTTTCTGCGCATCGAGTTCCAGGGCGCAGGCCGCCCGATAGGCAGCAGCAATCGCCTGCCGCCGCGCCACGCGCCCCTGATCGCGCCGCGCCGCGGTCATCTACCCACCGCCTCCCGGCGCGCCGCCCACTGATGCCGACGCAACAGATCGGCTGCCAGAGCCGCGGCGATGTCACAGCCACAGACCTGCTGGAGCCCCCGCCAGGCCGGGACACCGTTGACCTCGATCACCCAGGCTCGACCAGCGGCGTCACGCAGGATGTCGACACCCGCGTAGGCCATCTCCAAGGCCCGGGCGGCCGCCTGCGCCAGTTCGCGCAGGTCCGGCTCCAGTGCGGCCGGGTGGCAGGTCGCACCCTGAGCAACATTGGTGATCCAGCCGTGGGCCGCGGCGCGGCGCATGGCCGCGACCGCCCGTCCGCCGACGACGAAGACCCGCCAGTCCTGTGCCTGCGCCGTCGCACCGGGGACATAGCGTTGAAGGTAATGGATACCCCGGCAGACGGCCGAGTCCGGTAAGGCGCTGTCGGCGGCGGTCAGGCGGATGAGTCCCTCTCCCTGGGAACCGAACAACGGCTTGCAAACCAACGCATGGCCGGCAGCCACTTCGCGCTCGACCACCTGCTGCGCCTGCCCCGGATCGCGAATGACCCAGGCCGGGGGCGTGCGGATGCCGGCGCTGTGCAGCAGGAAGCTGGTCATGCCTTTGTCGACGCTGCGCTCGATGGCGCGGCCGTCGTTGTAAACCGCAATCCCCAAGTGGCGCAAGGCGTGCAGCACGTCCAGGTAGTAGACGACCTCCTCCAGGGTCCCGCCCGGCACACCGCGCACGAAGGCGGCGTCCGGCAGGCCATCGCAGCCGGGCAGACGCAGACCCGGCCCGCCGTCGCCGAGCGCGAAGTGGCACGCCGCCAGTGACACATAGCGCGCCTCCCAGCCGTGGGCGGCGAAGGCCTCACACAGCCGCGCTCCGTGCCAACCGGGGTCATCGGTGAAGATGGCGACCACGGGCGCGACCAGCGGCCGCTGCGCCAGACGCACCGGTGTCATGCGCCGATCCCGAAGGAGACCGCGAGCAGGTCCGGATCGATCCGCCCGGCGCTGAAAGTCCGCCCGCTGTCCAGGGCCGTCACGCGAACACGAGCCGGGCTGAAGAGCAGTGGATCGATCTGGAAAAAGTCGTACTGATACGCCGCGAAGACCTCCGCGAAGGGCCGCCCATAGTCGCGGGAGGCACTGCTCGGCAGACGCTGCGCCAAGTCTTGCGCGGCCTCATCCCCACCGGTGACGAACAGGTGGACCTGACCGGCGAACAGGATGGCATCGTTGGTCCGGCCCATGGCGGTGACGAAATCCGCGCAGGGCGGCGACAGCGGGGCGCTCCCCATGCCATCGCGAATGGCGTGCAGATCGAAGCCCAGGGTATGGGCCTTGTGCAAGGCCACCTCCAACACCCGCGCCACGATCTGGACGGTACCGGCCAGGCTGCGGGTGGGGGTGAGGATCAGCGTGAGCGCGGCGGGCGTGACGCCGCAATCGGCGGCAATCTTCTCCACCAGGGGGACTGGGGGCACGCGGTCCACCTCCAGCACCAGACAGGTCCGCTCGGCCTGGTCGCGATAGTCCAGTTCGGCAAACAACGGCTCCTTGCCGGCAAGCGCGCGGCCCGGACCTGAGCCGAGCGCGTGAAAGGCGCCTTTGCCCCCGCCGTGACTCAGACTCCAACCCGCGTACTGGCTCCCCAGACACGCCAGCACCGGATCGGCGGTATGGACTTGCACCGCGATCGGCCAATCGCCGACCGCGCCGCCGACGGCCAGTCCGCCGCGCAGACCGACCTGCCCTAGTCCGCCCAGACAGACCTCGGCGATGCGCCGACCGGCCTCCAGGCCGCCCGGGGCCTGGATGCCCGCGTCGACCACCAGGCAACCGTTCTCCAGATGGGTCAACCCCAAACGCAGTGCGGGTGCGTCCGCGACCAATGCAGCGATCAAGGGGGCGGTCAGGGCGTTGAGGCTGGGCTCATTCATGGGTTTCATGCTCACCGATCAGGTCCAACATTCGCTGCGCCCGCTCGGCTAACAGCGACTCCACCGAGCCCGTCGCCGGGCCATCCGCCAGCACGGTGCACAGGGGCGCGCCCCGCGGCACCAGGGTACCCGCCGGCGACCGATCCCGACACCAGGCGGGCCAGACCAGATCGACAGGGATGCGCAGGTCGGCCGGGGCATAGACGAGCCGCTGGCCGCGGATACCGGCCGGGGGACCCCATGACGCCGCCGGTAAGGTGCCGAGGCAGGCGCGCACATGCCGGCTGATCCAGCCCTCCGCGCAGTGACCCTCGTAAAGGCTCATGGTTGCCGATGGCCGGGCATTGAGCTCCAGCAGGTAGGCCCGCCCCTGATGCAAGATGAAGTCCAGATTGTTGAGACCGCGCAGGCCCAGCGCCGCCACGAGGGACGCGGCCCAGCCGATGACCGCCTGCCGCAGGGGATCGGCGATGGTCGCCTGACCGATTGCCCCGCCGTACAGAAAAGGCCGCTGGGCCCCGCCGTCCGCCACCAGCAGGTGGTTGAAGCCGATGACCTCCAACCGAGTGCCATCGGCGATGAAGAGGACGGACATCAGCGCCCCGGCCAGCCGCTGCTGGAAATAGTGCGGCCCGCTGGGCCGCGGGTCGCCATCCCGCCAGAGGCGCACCCCAAGGCCGCCGCTGCCGCCGCATTCCTTCAGCAACCAGAGCGACGCATCCCCTGCCGGGGGCGGGTCCAATCGGGTCTGCGGGTGGGGGATCGCGCATTGCGTCAGCAACGCGAAGAGCCGGACCGGGTCGGCCAGGAGGGCGAGGACCGCGGGGGCGTTCCCCAGGAGGCGTACCGATTCCGGGAGGGCCGACAACAGATCGGGCGACGACTCCAGTCCAGCCCCATAGACCAAACCGACCGGCGACGGGCCGGTCGCCAGCCGCTCGATCGCGGCGCTCAACTGCACCGGGTCCAGACCCCAACCGATCATGGGTACCCGGGTGCAGGAACCGAGCCCCTGGGTATCCTGATCACAGAAGCCATCCAGGATCTGCACCCGAAACCCGCCGCGCACCGCCGACTCGGCGATGGCGCGGGCGCTGTTGGCCGCCAGGAACAGCTCGGCGGGCTCAGCCCACATGCCGACGCGCCGCCTCGAAGGCCTCGTCGAGCCCCAGGTATTGGGGCGAACCGGCCTCGTGCATCTGCCGCAGGAGACCCTGCTGCACCTTGTATTTGATGTTGCCGACAGCCAGCGCCCCCAGCCCCAGGGCACCGCTGGTCGAGCCGGGCATGGGGACCCCATTGTCCATCACCCCAACCCCCGCAATGCCGGCCGGGGGTACGGCGTTGACGTCGCAGGCGACCTTCAGTCGGCGGCCCGCGCCGAGCTGGTCGGCACTCAAGACCTGGACCCCGGCCGCCGCGGCATTGAAAATCAAGTCGGCACCCGCCAGCGAATCGCGGACGTGCGCGTCACTGCTCCCGTCCGCCCCGCTCAACCGGACCCCATAGCGCTGGCTGCACAACCGTGCGGTCTCCTCGGCCCGGGCCAGTCCCAGGTGGCTCACGATGACCGCGTCCGCCCCGGCGCGGGCGGCCAGGATCGCGGCGGCCGAGCCCACCGGACCGGTGCCGCCGAAGATCAGGCAGCGGCTCGCGGCAAGCCCGCTGCCGTGGCTGCGGCGGAGACACCCCTCGGCCCCGGCGACCATGGCCGCGGCGGTCGTGAAGGCGCCGCTGGGATCGGCGAAGACCGAGATCTCGAATGGCGGCACCATGGCCGCGCGGGCGGCGGCAAGCATCTCCAGCGCGAGATGCGCGTCGCGACCGCCCAGGAAAATTCCGGTGCGCGCCACCCCCTTGGGTCCACGGGAGAAGATCGCATCCTGAGTCAGGCCGGCGATCTCCTCCAGCGTCACCTGAGTGTAGGGTATGCAGGCGCTCCAGCCCGCGTCGTAGGCCATATTGACATCGAAGGGGCTCAGATTCTTGGCCGCCGTGATCATATGCAGAAGATAGGGCTTGGACATGTGTTCACTCGGTTGCTTGACGCGGTGCTCGAGTCAGTATTCTTGTATCGATTGCAGGGGTGACTGCAGCACAGCCACCGACGCCCCCTGGTTGTGACCGGCGGTCATCCGATACCGCAGCGCCGTCAACTCACCGAACCGTGCCTTGAGGCCACGCTCCAGCCAACATGCCTGATCCGCATCCGCGGTCAGGACGAATCCCGTTGGCCCCCAGGACGATTGGCCGCCGCCCTCAAAGCCCTGCTCCGCCGCCCAATGTAGTGCGGCGGCGACGGCCGGCGAAGCGAAACACCCGCCTTGGGCGGGGGCGAAATGGACACCGACGGCCCGCTGAATCTGGCCGATGGCGTCGGCGACCGGCGCCAACCGGCCCTCGATCAGCCCCGGCACCAATTGCATCATGAGCAGTCGGCACAGGTGCCCGGCGGTGGCCGCCGGCGACTCCGGCAGTTCGGCGAAGGCGCGCGTCTCGGGCTCACCGTGCAGTCCCCGGCGTCGCGGATCCAGCAGCAACAGCACCCGCCAATCGGTCGGGAAGGGCAGCCGCATCACCACCGGCGGCACCTGCGTATGACTGCCGCGTCCACAGTCGACGACAAAGCCTCCCTCGTCGAAGGCGCCAATGCCGATCCCCGACCGCTGACCGCGCCCCAGGGCGTGGGCGATGGCGCGACTATCCCAGGCCGCGCCGGCAACCGTCGGCCCCAACAGCCGCTCCAGGGCGGTACCGACCGCCAGTGCCATCTGGGTCCCGGAACCCAGACCCGCATGGCCGGGAATCGCTTCGCGCAGTCGGATATGGGCCCCGCCACGCAGGCCGCGTGCCGCGGCAAAGGTATGGGCATAGGCGATGGCGCGCTCCGCACCCGGCCCCTCCGCACTGAAACCATCCGCCCGGTCGGCACTCAAGCGGGTGACGAAACCGTCAATGGTGAGCCCCAGGCTGCCGAACCGCCGCTCCAGACCGCCGTTAAGGTCGAGGAACCCAAGATGCAGCCGAGCCGGAGCCGCCACCTGGACGCAAAGGGACGGACCGTTGGTCATGATCTTGGGCCTCGAACGAGCTCACAGGTCTTTCCGGAAATACAGTCTCACGACCTTGGTAGAATTATAGGCAAATTTGATGCCTGAATCGTTCGCTTGACGTCATGACGCACGGCGATGCGCTGCAAACGGCGGCCTGACACGCCGACCGGACAGCGGAACCGGACCCGCCGACACGTGGAATAAACCCCGCACCCGTTGTTCCTCTGCTGCATCACTGTGTCACCTCAGCAGCGTCGGGGCGAAACAGTCGTCGCACGTGTCGATGCACAGGATTCCCCCAGTCTCGCGAAGGCCGCCGAACACGACCGCCGGGCTGACCGCGCACCCGTCTGGCACGGTTCCTGAATCAGTTGGCTACTCGAGCGCGCCGGCTTGCCCGCGGGCGGCGCTTCAGCCCACTCCCCCCATGGCGTCCTCGGCGCCGTGGCCGCTTCTCAGAGTCCTTGACGCCCCGGAGTATCCACAACGACGATGTGGCAAACCGAACCCGCGGACAGCACCTTGACCTGCCCTTTCTGCGGGCTGGCGTGCGACGACTTGCGTGTGGCGACGGATGGCGTCGACCCGCCGACCCTGGTGAACGGGTGCGCAACCGCCCAACAGGCATTCTCCACGGCCTGGGTGCAGGCGCCCGGATCGCCGCGGATCGCCGGTGGGCCAGTCGCTCTGGACGCGGCGATCGCGCGCGCGGCGGAGCTCTTGGCGGCGGCGCACGCCCCCCTGTTCGGTGGGCTCGTGGCCGACGTCAACGGAATGCGCGCGGTCATGGACCTGGCCGACCACCGGGGCGCCCTGCTCGATCATGTTGGCGGCGATGCGTTGTTTCGTAACCTGTTGGTCCTCCAGGATAGCGGTTGGATGACCGCGACATTGACCGAGGTGCGTAACCGTGCGGACCTGATCCTGATATTCGGCAATGAGTGCACGCGCCGCTTCCCGCGGCTCATCGAGCGCGTCCTCTTGCCGACCGACGCCTTGTTTTCGCCGCCCGGACAACGCCGCCTCGTGCTGCTCGGGGACTGGGACCCGGAGTCCCTGCCCGCCACGCTCGCGGCGGCGAACCCGACCCTCATCCCCGTCGCCAACACGGACCTGGCCGGCGTCTGCAGCCTGCTGCGCGGGCTGATCGCCGGTCGGCCGGTGCGCGCCGATGCGATCCCCGGGGTGTCCGGCCCGCAACTGGAGGACCTGGCGGGACGGTTGCGCGCCGCCCGTTACGCCGTGGTGACCTGGGCCGCCGCCGAATTAGACTTCCCCCACGCCGAGTTGACGATTCAGGGGTTCGTAGAACTGGTGCGAGACCTCAACCGCACCACCCGGGCCGCGGCCTTACCGTTGGCCGGGACCCTCGGTGACGTGACCGTCAATCAGGTCTGCACCTGGCAAACCGGATATCCACTGCGCAGCGGGCGCCAACAGAACCGGCTGCGCTATGAGCCGGTCCTCTACCGCTACCAGGATTTGCTCGCCGGCGACCACTGCGATCTGCTGCTGTGGGTGCAGGCGCTTGCGGGCACGGCGGCAGTGCCGAGCACCGCCCGGCCGACCATCGTGCTGGGTCATCCGGGGATGGCCTGCGAGCGGGAGCCGGAGGTTTTCATTCCAGTGGGGCTTCCCGGCGTCGATCACCCCGGCCACTGGTACCGCAGTGATGCGGTCTGCCCCTTGCCGCTGGGTCAAATGCGCGCTGTCGGGCTACCGTCAGTGGCGCGGGTGATCGGGCTGCTCGGCGAGCGGTTGCGAGTCCATCATGGATAAGGAAACCGCGGTCCCGCTTGTTGCCCGCCGCGCCACCGCACCCCGAACCCATGGAGACCAGGCATCGTGTTGACCAAACTTGCCGGCGGCCGGTTGTACGACCCTACCCATGGGATCAACGGCGAGGTTCGCGATCTCTACCTGCGCGACGGACAGATCCTCGCCGCGGCGCCCGTTGGTGAGACCCCACGGCAAACCTATGACCTCGCGGGCAAACTGGTCATGGCCGGGGCCATCGACCTGCACACCCACATCGGCGGTGGCAAGGTCAACATCGCCCGCACCATGCTCCCGGAGGACCAGCGCAATCGGGTGCGCACCCGCACGACGCTGACCCGCACCGGGGGCGGGCACGCCGCTCCCTCGACGTTCGCCGCCGGCTATCGCTACGCCGAAATGGGCTATACGACAGCCTTTGAACCGGCCGTCCTGCCGGTGAACGCGCGCCAGGCGCACATGGAGATGGCGGATACCCCGATGCTCGACACCGGCGGCTACGCCATGCTCGGCAGCGACGAGTTGCTGCTCCAGTTGATGAGCGAGGGGGTGGGCCAGGAGGTCATCAACGACTATGTTGCCTGGACCCTGCACGCTGCACAGTGCATCGGCATCAAGGTCGTCAACCCGGGCGGGATCAGCGCCTTCAAGTTCAATGCCCGCAGCCTCGATGTCGACGAACGTCACCCGCATTACCCCCTCACCCCGCGCGATATCGTGCGCACCCTGAGTCGGGCGGTGTTCGAACTGGGGGTCCCGCACCCGCTGCATGTGCACGCCAGCAATCTGGGGATTCCCGGCAACCACGCGGCGACCCTGGCCACCATGGACGCCGCCGAGGGCTTCCCCATCCATCTGACGCACATCCAGTTCCATACCTACGGCACCGAGGGCGACCGGCACTTCTCCTCCGCCGCCGGGGAGATCGCCCAGGCCGTCAACGCCCGCAAGAACGTGAGCATCGACGTGGGCCAGGTGATGTTCGGCCAGACCGTCACCGTCTCCGGCGACACCATGCGCCAGTACGCGAACCATCATCACGCCCACCCCCGCAAGTGGACCTGCATGGACATCGAGTGCGATGCCGGCTGCGGGGTGGTGCCCTTCCGCTACCGCGATCAGAACTTCGTCAATGCGCTCCAGTGGGCCATTGGTCTGGAGTTGTTCCTGATGGTGGATGACCCCTGGCGGGTCTTCCTCACCACCGACCACCCGAACGGTGCCCCCTTCACCAGCTATCCGCGGCTGATCCGGCTGCTGATGGACCGCGGTTTCCGCAACGATCAACTCGGGCAGATCAATCCCGAGGCCGCCGCCATGAGTTGTCTGGGCTCACTCACGCGGGAGTACAGTCTCTATGAGATCGCTATCATGACCCGCGCCGCCCCGGCCCGCATCCTGGGACTCACCGACCGCGGGCACTTGGGTCCAGGCGCCCGCGCCGACATCACCGTGTACCATCAAGGGGACGACCCGGAGCAAACCTTTGCCCGGCCCATGCTGGTCTTCAAGGGCGGCGAGGTGGTGGTCGAGGAGGGGGCCGTCACCCGGGTGGTGCACGGCGGTACTCAAGTGGTGCGGCCCGCGTTCGACCCCGCCATCGAGCAGCGCATCGGCCGCTGGTTCGACCGTTATCACAGCATCCGCATGGCCAATTTCCGTATCTCCGACACCGAGATGGCCGCGGGCATCGGCAGTCCGGTCACCATTCACCCGTGCCGGGCGCCCGGCGTCGCCTAGCATCGGAAAAGACGTCTTACGGCTGATCCGCAATGAGAAAGAACGGTATCGAGATCGAAGACACGTTCGCCGAGGCGTTCGGCATGAACGCCGCGCGCCTGATCGTTACCGCGATCAGTCCCCAGTGGGCACGGATCGCCGGCGAGACTATGACCGGATTCGCCACCTCCGTGATCGGCTGCGGGGCCGAGGCCGGGATCGAGTCCGCGCTGGCCCCGGAGCACACGCCCGACGGCCGTCCCGGGGTCAGCGTGCTGCTGTTCGCCATGTCCGGCAAGGAATTGGAGAAACAGGTCGAACGGCGGGTCGGGCAGTGCGTGCTGACCTGCCCCACCACCGCCTGCTTCTCCGGCATGACCAGCGAAAAACCGGTCCCCCTGGGCAAGAACCTGCGGTTCTTCGGCGACGGCTGGCAAATCGCCAAACGCATCGCCGGTCGGCGCTATTGGCGCGTCCCGGTGATGGACGGCGAGTTCCTGTGCGAGGAATACACGGCGCGCGCCAGCGCGGTCGGCGGCGGCAACTTCCTGGTCCTTGGCCGCACCCTGCCGCAAACCCTGGCCGCCTGCGAGCACGCGGTCGCGGCTATCCGGCGGCTGCCCAATGTCCTGCTGCCCTTCCCCGGCGGCATCGCCCGCTCCGGCTCCAAGGTCGGTTCCAAGTACAAAGCCCTGATGGCCTCGACCAACGACGCGTTCTGTCCCACCTTGCGGGGGTTGGTGAACACCCGCCTGGACGCGGACATCGGTGCGGTCCTGGAGATCGTGATCAACGGGCTCACGGAGGCCGACGTGCGCGAGGCCACCCGGGTCGGCGTCGCGGCCGTCTGCGCCCTGGGGCCGGAGTCGGGGGTGCTGCGGCTCTCCGCCGGCAACTATGGCGGTAAGCTCGGACAATACCATTTCCACTTGCGGGACCTGATCGATTGAACATGACCGCGCTCACCCTGCAATTGATTGAAGCCCCGCTGCCGCGTATCGACCTCGCGGCCCTGACCCCCGATGCGCTCGCGGGCCAGTCGGCAGCGGCGATCGGGCGCCTGCCGCTCTGGGTCGGTAACCAAGAGGTCGCGCTCGGCGACCTGTTCGCGGTATCCGGCACCAACACCGACGACCTTCTGATCCGCTCCGACAGCGACCGCCTGGACGGCATCGGGACCGGCATGACACGGGGCGCCATCCGCATCGAAGGTCGGGCCGGGGCCTATCTCGGCCGACAGCAGCGGGGCGGAACCATCGTGGTCAGCGGCGACGTCGGACCCTTCGCCGGTAGCGGCATGTCAGGCGGGACCCTGTGCGTCCACGGCGACGCGGGCGATTTCCTTGGGGCCGCCATCGCCGGCGAGCGCCGCGGGATGCGCGGCGGACAGATCGAGGTGTGGGGTAACGCGGGTGACCGGGTCGGTGACCACCAGCGCCGCGGCCGGATTCTGATCCATGGCGACGCCGGGGACTACTGCGGCTCACGCATGGTCGCCGGGACCATCCTGGTCCTGGGCCGCACCGGAACGAACACCGGGTTCGCCATGCGCCGCGGCACCCTGCTGCTGACCACTGAGCCCAGTCTGCCACCCACCTTCAACGACAACGGCACCCAGGACCTCGGCTTCCTGGCGCTACTGACCCGTGATCTCGCGACCGCCGGCGGGCCCTTCACCCAACTTCAGTCGCGCGGGACACGGGTCCACCGCTGGCTCGGAGATCTGGGCTATGGCGGCCAGGGTGAGGTGCTCGTCTGGGGCTGAGGGCCGCGCCTTTAGGACGCGAGATCCGACCCGAATGGTTCGGGGGACCGATCCAACGCCGACAGGGTTCACGCGGGTGTCGGTCCGCGCCTGCGGCCACGGCTGGGCGAGGTCGCACTGGGGCGGCCGGCCCGACGGCATTGCCGTCGGGCGCTCAATAGCGACCGCCCGTCTTTAACACGTAATTGCGCAGCTCGGCGCCTTCCAGAAACAAGCGCGTCAGGTTCCCGTGGGTGATGAGAACGAAGGCGCGCATCACCTTATACGGTAACCGGGGATGGACTTCCGCCAGGGACTCCAAGGCGGCCGGCTCCAAGGTGAGGACAGTGCTGTCGCCGATCGAGCGCAACCCGAACACGTACGGCGCGCCCTCGATGAAGGTACGGGTCCCAACGCATTCACCGACGCGCAACTGGTAGAGGACCTCCGCGTTGCCACCGCGGTCCTGATAGAGTTGGAGGGCGCCCGCCGCTTGCAGGAACAGGGTCTGGCGTATGTCCCCTTCAGCGACCAGTACCTCACCGTCGTGCACCGTCGCCACCGCCATCTGGCTGGCGAGTGCATGCATTTCCGGCTCATCGAGATCGGTCGCGAGGAGGGAGCTGCGAAGCGCTTCCAACTTATTCACTTCATTCATTAATCGATCACCTCTGGTGGTAGCGGAAGGGACATGAGGGGCTGCGTCCGGACCAGGATTCAATGATCCAATGGGCAATTGCGTCCGCGGTTCATCGCCATCGCTCCTCAACGACCCGGTAGTCAGGCGATAGGGCAGCCAATACCTGCTGCTGCTCATCGTCAGCGTGGCGCGGATGGCCGCGAACAGGTCGTTGTCGGCGATGCTTGGTTCGAAACGGTCGTCAGTCAACGTCAGGATTGCCCCGAACTCGGCCTCTTGATCCTGGGTCAGATTCAACGCATCGGCCACTTCTTGCGACTGCCGATCGCATCGCTGCTTTGGGGGCAAATGTTAGCCTACTCCGGCACAAGCACATGGCAACAAATGTTCAAACAATATGCATTCGAGCCCGAAGCCTGTGGGTCCAGACTGCGGGCGCCGCCAAAGAAATCGACTTCGCGATCACCAAGCAGGCGCCGGGCAGTGCGCACAGCGGCAGGTCATGACCTTATCTCGTTACGAAGCTCCCGTTTCGTAACCCCCTCCCCGAAGCTCCAGCTTCCCGAGACCGCGTAGGATCCGCTGTGCGGACCGACCCCCGCGCCAGATCCCCTTCTAGGCCGGACGGGGCATTCGCCCCGTCCGAAACGCTTTCCCTGGACCGGCGCCCGTGCCAACCGTCAGCGACGGAATGAACGTTCGGGACGGGGCGAATGCCCCGTCCCGCCGCGGTTGTTGGGGCATACCCCGTCCGGCTCTGGAAACCGTTCCCCTGAGCACATTGACAGATCCCGTCGCCGCGTCAAGACTCGGGGTCGATGCCGCCGGAGCCCGCCACATCACCACCGAACACACCAGGGTCTTCGTCAGCAACCCGCAGTCAGACGGTGCGACTGCCGAAGGCGGTCGCCCTCCCTCCGGACATTCAGAAGGTCGAGATCACGGCCATTGGCCCGTTCCGGATCATCGCGCCCAAGTGTTGTCGCAAGCAAAGCAGGAAACCGTTGTCCGCCCCAGGCAGGGGACAGACCACGGTTTCCTGATTTCGCGCTGATAAATCAGAGTCTCTCCGGTTTCGCGGCTTCGCCTAACTGAACGGCATTGGGTTCGCCGGGGGCTCGGGAAGCAGAGCTTTCGGGACCGCATGTCCAAGCGGAGCTTGGGCGCGAGGGCAACGTCGTCTGGCCCCGCTCCTCCCCTAGCTCACGACTCTGCCGAAGTCAGTTTGGTAGCCCAATGCTCCTGGTACTTCGGGCCATCTGATTTCGGTTGAGTGCTTGGTTTATGAATCTGTATCGTCAGAGGGATCGGAAAGTCTGTGCCAATTAGTGATGCACAGTAGCCGACTTCCGCCTCGTTCGGCCCCTTCCATTTTGGGTCGCCGTAGTCCCCTACACACTCATTTACGATTTGCTGACTCAAAAGGTGAACATTGAATTTCTGCCTCGGGTCGTTCACCCTCGATGCATGCCGCGACATCGCATCGTTGTACTGTTTCTTATCTTTATTTGCCTTAATCATTAGTCCTTCTGAAGCGATTGATGGCTCCAGATCTGCGAGTCTGAGGCTTTGAATGGCAGAGCGCAACTTAGGACCCTGTACCTTTCCGGCTGGCTCAAACATCGCCACAAAATCTGATTCTGAGAAAGATATCGGCGGCAGCAAACACGAGAGCGAATTCTTAGCGAGAGTTATTGGTTCGCCAAGATGGCAGTGCATTACGCCATCGTCAATGAAATCCCGATACTCACCGGCCGCGTCGATCAGGATCAGCTTCGCATCGTGCTTGATACACTCCTCAATGATCCGCGCCGTCGTCCAGCTCTTGCCGCCGCCGGTTGCGCCAAGAATGGCGCAGTGGCGTCCGAAGAGTCGTTCGGGCTTGATCGATACGGTGCTTTCATGGGCCATATCAACCGACCCAAGGTTCAAGGTGACAGCCTCGTGTTCAGCGTCATCTCGCTCCATCAATCGCGGTAACAGGGCGATGAACCGATGCGGTGCGGCGTAGATACGATCGCCGAGACGCGGATAGGCGTCGATGCCGGCCGTTACCATTAGATTATCCATGGCCACGCAGCCGAGCAGTTGGATCAGCCCTAACGCATCGAGATCACGTCTGCCGGTGAAGTCAGACTTGATGGAACGCCGCTCAGCATCGCGCAGGAAGACCTCAGCAATGCGTCCCAGTAACAGGCTTTGCTGCCCCTCAATTAAAACGAACTCACCGACCTCCCCGCGTCCGTAGCGCCCGCCAAAGAAATGCGAACCACTCGGGCTACCCGCTTCGCTGAGATTCACCCCCACCGTCCGCGCCGTGATCGAGGACGCAACCCCGAGAAACAACTCGGGTCGCAGCAGTCCGCGTGGAAATTACGCATCGATTGATAATCCGCTCATCGTTCTCTCGGCAGGTTCTGGATGGCTTTCATAAGTGCATCTGCGGGGGGCAGTGATTTCAGGTCGGGGACCATCTGGGCAAAGTCGTCGAAATCCGCTGCGATGAACCAAATGTCTTCACCTTGAGCGGCAATCTCGGAAAACTGAGTCCAATACCCTTTGTCGCTCTTTGTGTTTGCCTCTGAACCAGGATCAACGATGATCAAGCGTAAGTGAGGGTTTGACTTGGCCGCTGCCAGCAAGGGCTCGGCCAGATGGTCGTCATTGAAGCCGAACCCCACCACCAGCACGCAGGTATTTGGCTCACGCACGGCGGCGAGATATTGCGCCATGGACTCCAGATGTGGCTGTGTAAAACTCTGCTGATACTTTCCGCTCGCTGGGTATATTAGACACGCTTCTTCCGGCCTTGGCTCGATATTCTCTAAGATCGCACCGCTTTCCGTCCGAGCCCAGTTCACGGAGCCGTGAAGCTTGTAGAGCAAGAACACGCCTTCAAGGTAGTCCCCGAGGTTATCGCCACTACTGGAGCGGCGGATGATGTCATAACTGAAAAAGCGCGGATCGTAGCGACGCGGCGCGGCGAAGGAGAACCCGTCCAGTACGATACCGCCCAATTCGCCAGCGGCGCGCTCAAAGCAAAGGTCGTAGTTGGTGTAGCGCCATGGCATCCGCAAAGACCTCTTGCAGCAGACTTCGCAGTCGCGGATTGGTCAGATTGCCGAGGGAAACCGGGAACAAGCCGCGGTTTGCACTGGCTCCGGACGGGACACATGCCCCGTTCGGCGCGGGAGAATCGCTGTCTTGTATCAGGACTTCCCCCAAGCCGCATGGCGACCCCGAGGTTACGCGCACCACGCTTGACCCCGGCGTGCAGCCGTGCATAAGATCGCAAGGACATTCCTTACCACGGCGCGCAACGATGATCACCAGCAAGCTGACCAGCAAGGCCCAGACCACCATCCCCCAGCCGATCCGCGCGGCCTTGAACCTGCACGAGGGCGACGCGCTGGGGTACGAGTTGGATGGGCAGCGGGTCATCCTGACCAAGGTCCAGACGGATTCGGCCGTGGATGATCCATTCCGCACCTTCAGCGAGTGGTATTCGGATGCCGACGCGAAGGCCTATGCCGACCTTTGAACCGGGCGACCTCGTGAAGGTCCCCTTCCCCTATACCAATCGCCCCACGCGGCAATCGCGTCCAGCACTGGTCGTTGCCGGCGGCAACGGCGGCGACACCCTCGGCCTGCTGTGGGTGGTCATGGTGACCAGCGCCGAAAACCGCGGATGGCCGGGCGATATCGTCCTTGCCGACCTCACCGGGACCGGACTCCCGGCGCCCTCCCTGGTCAGGACCGCTAAGATTGCCACCATCGAGGCCCGCGATGCCACGCGACTAGGGAAGGTCGAGCCAACTGTGCGCGGCCAAGCCATGGCCCGGATTGCCGACCGACTCGGCCTGTCGGTCTGAGGCGTTCCGTCCGACCTGGGCCCCAGCGGCGGGCGCAGGTCGACTGAGCGCGGTCAGACTCGACGGTCTGGCGTGCGCCGGTGCAAGCGCAGCGGCATGCCGCCTTTGGGGCCGAGCGTGATCTGCGGCTCCAGTTCGAGTTGCTGATTCGGATGCAGGAGGTCGAAGCAGCGGCACCCTTCGCTTTGCCGAAGGCACCCTCGGCAGCGGCCTCAACATCCTCGCAGACACCCTGATCACCATCGTCAGCTTCTCGGCCCTGACCGCGGGCAACGCCGCACTCACCTTGAGTATCGTCATCCTCTCCCACGGTCTGGGGGACGCGATCAGCCCCCTGCCCCTGACCCTGACCCTGACCGGCGCCATCGTGCGCGTCACCGCCGCCCCCCTGTGCCCGGCACCGCCCTGCTGCTCGGCGCCGGACTGCTCGGACTGGCATGTCGACGCGCCTGAGCGCGATCGATTACCTCCGCTTCAGTCTTGACCATCCCTTGCCAAAGTCAGCATTCCCAGCGCCTTGGCGGCTTTTTCCAGACGGGTGTCGAAACAGAACAGGATCAACCGCGATCCTCCAACACCATTCTGCCAACCGGCTTCACACCGTCCGTCAGATCCAGGGGCGGCGCCAAGCAGGGCTTGCTGCCGCTCCAGGACAAGGCGCCCGCGGCGATCAGGCCGCGCAGCCCGCCGTCTCTCGCCTGCGCCGGAATGCCGACGATCCGCCCGATTGGTCGGTTGTGCGAGGTGACCTCGATGACCTCTCCCGCCTGGGCGCGCAGCAGCACACGGGAAAGGCCGGCCTTCAGTTCACGAACGGCGATGGACATGGTGGGACCTCTCAGGATGCAACGTAGACGCAATGAACGTTCGGGACGGGTCATGCGGCGATGGCGTTTCCACTCCTCGCCCTCGCTGGTCAGCAGACCAACCCCAAGGTTCTTCTTAAGCTGAAACGGTACAAACTGTCACCGGTGCGTTACGGACGTTGACCGCCCTGGCAATGGCTGGGCGGCGCGTTACGCCCCGCACGGCGACCCAGGACGCCGGCCGTCACGGTCGGTGACGCCGTCAGGGCACAGCCAACCCTTCTCTTGGAAGCCGAAGTCCGAAGAAGGCATCTCATTGATCATGGCACCAAAGTTGCAACCCGACAGGGACCGTGCAGTGCCCTAGAGCAGGGCCGACAGTCGCCACCCGATACCCTGGGCACACACCGGGGACTTGCAGAGCAGACGAGGAGTAGCCGATGAGATTACCGAAGACACTACTGGCCCTGACCACCGCCATCGCGGCCTTTGCCCTGGGAACCGTGGGACTGGTGCGCGCACAGGATGGAGCCACGCTCTTTACCGTACGCGCGTGTCACTCCTGCCACGGGTCGGACGCCAAGACAACGGTGCTGCCGGTCTATCCCAAGCTCGCCGGGCAGAACGCACCCTATTTACTGGAACAGATGAAGGCGATCCGCGACGGAACCCGCACCAATGGGCTGTCAGCCGCCATGCGCCCGCTGATGGCGAGCGTGACCGACGAGGAATTCCTGTTGATTTCCGAATGGCTGGCCACGCTCAAATAACCACAACGGCGATTACGGATCGATCGGCACCGGCTCCAGTTGCCTGATCGCCTCAATGACGATCTGCGCCAGTCCAACGCCGCCTTCATCCGCTACATAGTCTGCGAGCTGACGGCGCATGCGCGGGTCCCAGAAGCGTTGGAGATGATTGGCGATCTCGTCGCGGCCTTGCCGGGAGTCCGGCCAGGCACCGAAGAAATCGCCAATCTGGTTTGCCATCTTGATCAGGTTATCGATGTCCATGGTGAGATCCTCGGCCGATTGATTCAGGACAATCCGCGGATGGCTTGCGGATAGGTATAGACCAGCATCCGTTTCCCGCGCGCGAACCCGACCAGGGTGATGTGGGCTGCCTGAGCCAGCCGGATCGCCGCCGCGGTGGGGGCGGAGACCGCGACCAGGAGACCGATACCGGCGGCCATGGCCTTCTGAACCAGCTCGTAGCTGGCTCGGCTGGTGCAAATGACAAAGCCGTCCACGGGGGTGAAGTGCGCCCGCACCAGGGCGCCGATCAGCTTATCCAGTGCGTTATGGCGGCCCACGTCCTCCCGCACCAGGCGCACCTCGCCGCCGGCCCCGACCCAGGCCGCCGCGTGACCGCCGCCGGTGAGCCGGAACAAGGGCTGGTGCCGCGGCAACTCCGCCAGGGCGCGGGCAATGACATCCGTACTCGCGGCACAGGTCCGGGCGACGGGGACGGTCGGACGCTCCAGTGCCGCGAGACTCTCGACCCCGCACAGCCCGCAACCGGTGCGGCCGGCCAGGGTGCGGCGGCGCTCCTTGAGGGCAGCGAAGCACGCGGCGGCCACGGTCATCCGACATTCGATCCCTTGACGCACGGGGACGCACTCACAGTCGTAGAGTTCCCGCGCCGATCCCAGGATGCCTTCCCCCAGACTGAAGCCCAGGGCGAAGTCCTCGAGATCGGTCGGAGTGATCAACATGACGGCGTGCGAGATGCCGTTGTAGACCAGGGCCACCGGAACCTCTTCGATGACCTCATCGGCGCGCGCCAACGCCTGGCCGTCCGCGCATTGCAGGACCTGGAAGGCACGGCGATCCGGCCAGTCAGGCATCGGCCCGCGGCGGCGCACCCGGCAACAGATCGAGTTGGGTGCGGTGGAAGCGCTGATACCGTTCCTGCCACTGCGACGGCTGGGTGACCAGCACCACCTCGACCGCCGTGACCTTGTACTCGGGGCAATTGGTCGCCCAGTCCGAGTTGTCCGTCGTAATGACATTGGCGCCCGACTCCGGGAAGTGGAAGGTGGTGTAGACCACGCCGGGTTGGACCCGGCCGGTGAGAGTGGCACGCAGCACCGTCTCTCCTGCCCGGCTCGCCACCCCCACCCAATCGCCCTCACGAATCCCCCGATCCTCCGCGTCCTGGGGATGGATCTCCAGGCGATCCTCGGCATGCCAGCGGACATTCTCGGTACGGCGGGTCTGGGCCCCCACGTTATATTGGGACAGGATGCGTCCGGTCGTCAGGATCAAAGGGTAACGCGCGTTGACCCGCTCGGCGGTGGGCATATAGCGGGTCACCATGAAACGCCCCTGACCGCGCACGAAGGCATCCACATGCATGATGGGGGTGCCGTCCGGATGGGCCTCGTTGCAGGGCCACTGGATGCTGCCCAGCGCGTCGAGCCGGTCGTAACTCACCCCCTGGAAGCTGGGGGTGAGGCGGGCGATCTCGTCCATGATGGCGGACGGGTGCGGATACTCCATGGGATAGCCAAGGGCCTTGGACAGGGCCGCCGTCACCTCCCAGTCCGCCAGTCCGGCCAGCGGCGGCATGACTTTACGTACCCGCGAGATCCGCCGCTCCGCGTTGGTGAAGGTGCCGTCCTTCTCCAGGAAACTGCTCCCGGGCAGGAAGACATGGGCGTACTTGGCAGTCTCATTCAGGAAGATGTCCTGCACCACCACGCACTCCATCGCCGCCATGGCAGCTTGCACGTGCTGGGTGTTGGGGTCGGACTGGACGATGTCCTCACCCTCGCAGTAAAGCCCTTTGAAGCTCCCGTCCAGGGCCGCCTCGAACATATTGGGGATGCGCAGACCCGGTTCCGGGTCGATCGCCACCCCCCAGGCGTCCTGGAACAGGGCCCGGGTCATGGCGTCGGAGACGTGGCGGTACCCCGGCAGCTCGTGCGGGAAGGAACCCATGTCGCAGGACCCTTGCACGTTGTTCTGACCGCGCAATGGATTGACTCCCACGCCCAGGCGCCCGATGTTGCCGGTGGCCATGGCAAGGTTGGCAATCCCCATCACCATGGTCGAGCCCTGGCTGTGCTCGGTGACGCCCAGACCGTAGTAGATCGCCCCATTGCCGGCCCCGGCATAGAGCCGGGCGGCGCCACGCACGGCCGCGGCGGGAACACCGGTCACAGGCTCCATCGCCTCCGGGGACTGCTCGGGCTGCGCCACGAAGTCGCGCCAGGCGGCAAAGGCGGCCGGCTCGCAACGCTCTGCCACGAAGGTCTCGTTGACGAGACCCTCGCCGACAATGACGTGGGCCAGGGCATTGACGATGGCGACATTCGTCCCCGGCAGCAGCTTCAAGTGGTAATCCGCCGCCACGTGGGGGCTCTTGACCAGATCGATGCGACGCGGATCGATCACGATGAGACGCGCGCCCTGACGCAGCCGGCGCTTCAATTGGGAGCCAAAGACCGGGTGTCCGTCGGTGGGGTTGGCCCCGATGACCATGATTACGTCGGCCGCCAGGACCGAGTCGAAGGTCTGGGTACCGGCAGACTCGCCCAGGGTCTGCTTGAGTCCGTAGCCGGTCGGCGAGTGGCAGACCCGCGCACAGGTGTCCACATTGTTGTTGCCGAAGGCGGCGCGCACCAGTTTCTGGACCAGATAGGTCTCCTCGTTGGTACAGCGCGAGGACGTGATACCACCCACCGAGCCGCGCCCGTACTTGGTCTGGATGCGCTTGAATTCCGCTGCCGCGTAGGTCAGTGCCTCATCCCAGGAGACCGGCTGCCAAGGATCGTGGATGGACGCGCGGATCATCGGGGTCGTGATCCGGTCCGGATGCGTAGCATAACCCCAGGCGAAGCGCCCCTTGACGCAGGCGTGTCCGTGGTTGGCCTGGCCGTCTCTCCAGGGGACCATGCGGACCACCGTCGTGCCCTTGACCTCCGCTTTGAAGCCGCAGCCTACGCCGCAGTAGGCGCAGGTGGTGATGACCGCGCGCTCCGCCTGGCCCAATCGGGTGACTGATTTCTCGATCAGGGTGGCCGTGGGACAGGCCTGGACACAGGCTCCGCACGAGACACACTCGGACGCCATGAAGGGCTGGTCCTGGCCGGCGCTGACCTGCGAGTCAAAACCGCGCCCGGAGATGGTGAGCGCAAAGGTCCCCTGGACCTCGGCACAGGCCCGCACGCAACGGCTGCACAGGATGCACTTGGCGGGATCGAAGCTGAAATAGGGGTTGGACTGGTCCTGCGGCCGGGCACTGACGGCGTCGAAGTGATTCGCCCCGTCCGGACTATAACGGACCTCACGTAACCCCACCACACCCGCCATGTCCTGGAGTTCACAGTTGCCGTTCGCGGCACAGGTCAGACAGTCAAGCGGGTGATCGGAGATGTAGAGTTCCATCACCCCGCGGCGGATTCCGGCGAGCTTCTCCGATTGGGTGCTGACCTGCATCCCGTCCTCCACCGGCGTGGTACAGGAAGCCGGGTAGCCGCGGCGCCCTTGGATCTCGACCAGACACAGGCGGCAGGAGCCGAAGGGCTCCAGGCTGTCGGTGGCACACAGTTTCGGGATACTGATGCCGATTTCCTGGGCCGCACGCAGCACCGAGGTCCCCACCGGGACCGCCACCGCGAAGCCGTCGATCGTCAGGGTCACCGCCTGCCCGGCGGTGCGGGCCGGGGTGCCGAAATCGGTATCGCGGGGAAGGGACATGGTCTTACCTCGTGCGAGTCGGGCCCGCGGTGGTGGGCGACCGCACACTCGGCGGTCGCGGAGCGCTCAGGAAAGGACTGGCGTTTCGACCCCGAAGTCCTGCGGAAAATGCCGCAGGGCAGACCGCACCGGGTAAGGCGCCATGCCGCCCAGAGCGCAGAGTGAACCGCACTCCAGGGTGTCACACAGGGATTCGAGCAAGACCAGGTTTGCGGCACGCTCCTGGTCGGCGATGATGCGGTCGATCACCTCCACCCCGCGGCGGGAGCCGATGCGGCAGGGGGTGCACTTGCCGCAGGATTCCAGCGCGCAAAACTCCATCGCATAGCGCGCCATGCGCGCCATATCGACGGTGTCGTCAAAGGCGACGATGCCGCCGTGGCCGATCATCGCGCCCATCCGGCTGTAAGTCTCGTAATCCAGGGGTACCTCGAACTGGGACTCCGGGACATAGGCCCCGAGCGGCCCGCCGACCTGGACCGCGCGGATCGACCGGCCGTTGGCGGAACCGCCGCCATAATCGTAGAGCAGCGTGGCCAGCGTCAGCCCGAAGGCCTTCTCCACCAGACCGCCGTGGCGGATGTTGCCCGCCAGTTGGAAGGGTAAGGTGCCATGGGAACGGCCGACGCCGTAGTCCCGGTAAAAGGCCGCGCCGCGCGCCAGGATGATCGGCACCGTGGCCAAACTGATGACATTGTTGATGACGGTGGGCTGGCCAAACAGTCCGGCGACGGCCGGCAACGGCGGCTTGAAGCGGACCAGACCGGGTTTGCCCTCCAGACTCTCCAAGAGTGAGGTCTCCTCGCCGCAGATGTAGGCCCCGGCGCCCATGCGCACCTCCAGATCGAAGGCACGACCAGAGCCCAGGATGTCCGCGCCCAGGTAACCGGCCTCCCGCGCCCGATCGATGGCGGCGGCCAGCGTGCGGCAGGCGTGCGGGTACTCGGAACGCGTATAGATGTAGCCCGCTGTCGCGCCTACCGCCAGGGCCGCGATGGTCATGCCCTCGATCAGGCAGTAGGGGTCCCCCTCCATCAACATGCGGTCGGAAAAGGTACCGGAGTCGCCCTCGTCGGCATTGCAGACGACGTACTTCCGACGGCCTTCGGCCTGCCGTACCGTGGCCCACTTGACCCCGGTCGGGAAGGCGGCACCGCCGCGCCCGCGCAGACCGGCATCGGTGACCTCGCGGATCAGTTCCTCACCGGACATCGACAGGGCCCGGTCCAGGCCGGCGAAGCCGCCGTTGGCCCGGTAATCGGTCAGACTCAAGGGGTCGGTCAAACCCATGCGGGCGAAGGTCAAGCGTTCTTGCCCGGCCAGATAGGGGATATGGTCACTCAGCCCGTGACCCAGCCGATGCGGCCGGCCGCTCAGGAACCCGGCGTCGAACAGGTCCGGCACGTCCGTCGGCAGCACCGGGCCGTAGGCGATGCGCCCGGCCGGGGTCTCGACCTCCACCAGCGGCTCCAGCCAAAAGAGGCCGCGCGAACCGTTGCGCACCAGATCAATGGACAGGCCGCGGCGGTCGGCTTCGCGCGTAATCGCCTGGGCGACGCGTTCGGCACCCACCGACAGTGCGCTGGAATCGATGGGCACCAGGACCCGAAGGGACGCGGGCCTGGTCATGCCGGGGCCTGCGCGTCACGCAAGTCGCCGATCAGGGCGTCCAAGGTCGCCGGGTCCATGCGGCCGTAGATGGCATCGTCGATCCGAATGGCCGGAGAGCAGGCGCAGTTGCCCAGGCAATAGACCGGCTCCAGGGTCAGGGCGCCGTCCGCAGTTGTCTGGTGGAAGCTGATCCCCAGGGTGTCGCGGGCCTGGACTTCAAGGCGGTACGAGCCCATGGCCTGGCAGGACTCCGCCCGGCAGATTTGCAGCACGTGGCGGCCGGCCGGGGCGCGGCGGAAATCGTGGTAGAAATCGAGCACGCCCTGGACCTCGGCGCGCGAGACGTTCAGGGCGTCACTGATCAGCGGCACCACCTCGGCTGGGACCCAGCCCAACTGCCCCTGGATGGCGTGGAGCAGTGGCAGCATAGCCCCCGGCATGGCGCGGTGGGCCTCGATGATGGCGCGCAGTGCTGCCTGATCGCTTTCGCGATCGGCGTCGACGGGGTTCGACATACTGGTGACTCCTGAAGCCTCTTGGCGCATCCGATGCAAGGATCGCACCGCACCGCGAGCACGTGCCCCAGGGAATGCGTGGACACGGATTCCCCGGCGGACCCGCTCCGCGCGCGGCGGTGGCCGCTGCGCCGATTCCGTCACAGGTGTCACCGACCGCGGTCAACACTGAAACTCTGATCACGCCGGTTCACTGAGCATAGGATTTCCCGGCAATCACCTTCATTCTGACAGGTGATGCGCCGGCTGAAAGCTACTTCCGCGGGCACTACCTGGTGAGTAGAGTGCTCGGCAGTCGGGTCCTGAGCCGGCCGTTGAGGTCTGCCCACAGTTCCGTCAGTCCACATCACCCAATCCCCAAGCAGGAGCCGGCGACCATGTCCGACGAGAAGGTTTTCACCGAGGAAGAAATCCGCCACCGCATCGCGGCCGAACTACCGCACTGGTACTACGAGGACGGCTGGCTGCGGCGCAGGATTCGAACCAGCGGCTGGAAAAGCACCCTGATGGTGGTGAACACCATCGGGCACCTGGCCGAGGCGGCCTGGCACCACCCGGATCTGACGGTCTCCTATGCCTTCGTCATCGTCAAGCTCGTGACGCACTCGGCGAAGGGCGTGACCGACAAAGATTTCGAGCTGGCCCGCAAGATCGAGCAGACGGTCCTGTGGCGTCCGGACGCCGACAGCGCCTTGGAGGGCACTCCGGATGATCCGCGATTCAAATACATCAAGTACGACTGAGCCGAGGTCCGTGTGCCAACCCGGCCGCAGTGTCTTGCGGCGTCCGCAGTGGCACGATAGGGGCACAGTGTCCCAGCGCTGGCACAGGCACACGCCGTCCGACCTGATCACCGCCAAGGGCCGACCGACCAGCCCCCAGCGGCCGCGCGCTCGCCACGCGCTGGCGTGTGGTGTGTTCGGGCAGGTGCGAACAGCTCCCGGGGCCTTGGCACGTGCTTTGCTGTTTGAGATCACACCAAGCTGCAGGCGACTCGCAGCTCTGGCGGGCCGATTGCGTTTCCGGGATCGGCTGCACGTCGAACGGGTCCCATCAATTTTATCTGAGGAGGCAACAGCCAACATGACCTGGTCAACCCCCGCGTTCGAGGATCTGCGTCTGGGCTTCGAGATCAATCTGTATATCAACAACCGGTAAACCGGCTAACGTAAGGAAGAAGGCGCAGACGCCCTGAGCCGGTCCGCCGACGGCCGGGGCGCAGCCATCTCAAGCCCGCATTCGACAATCCCAGCTCGACCTAACCCAAGCAGTCAGCCGTATGCATATTCGCGTTCTCGGGTCCGGCGCGGGCGGCGGTTTCCCGCAGTGGAATTGCAACTGCCCCAACTGTTCCGGCGTCCGCTCCGGTCGGATCAAAGCCACGGCGCGCACCCAGTCCTCGATTGCTGTCAGTGCCGATGAAAGAGATTGGATTCTGTTCAATGCCTCCCCAGACATCCGCGCCCAGTTGGCGGCGTTTCCATCCTTTCAGCCGGGACGCCAGGTCCGGGACACGGCGATCCGCGCGATCCTGCTGGTCGACGCGCAAATCGACCACACGACCGGACTCCTGATGCTGCGCGAGCACACCGCCCCGTGGGACATCTACTGCACCGCGGCGGTCCGGCAGGACCTAACCACCGGATTCCCAATCTTCAACGTCCTCGGGCACTTCCGCGGGGTCAATTGGCACGAGGTGTTGACCGATCAGTCGGATTTCACCATTCCCGGCGCCGCGGGGCTCACGTTTACCGCCGTCCCGCTGAAAAGCGAGGCACCACCCTACTCGCCCCATCGCCACAATACGGTCCCAGGGGACAATATCGGCGTGCGCGTACGCGACGAGCGGACCGGCCGGACGCTCTTCTACGCGCCGGGCTTAGGGCGTATCGACATGTCCGTCCTTGCCCAGATGGAGGAAGCGGATTGCTTGCTGGTGGACGGCACCCTGTGGCGCGACGACGAGATGATCGAACGCGGGATCGGGGATAAACTCGGCAGCGCCATGGGCCACTTGGATCAATCCGGCCGCGGCGGCCTCATGGAGCATCTGAGCCGCCTGGCCCGGTCACGCAAGATCCTCATCCATATCAACAACACCAATCCCATCCTGGACGAGGAGTCCCGCGAACGCCGCGCCTTGGAGCAGGCCGGCATCGAGGTCGCCTTCGACGGGATGACGATCACGCTGTAAACCGATAAACAGAGGGTTGTCAGCACATGAACGCACACCTTGGAGTGCAGATGGACACCGCTATCGCGACCCCCTGGAGTAGATCAGAATTCGAGCAGCGCTTACGGGACAAGGAGCGCTATTACCATATCCATCACGAACTCCATGTGCTGATGAACTCGGGCCAGGTCGACCAGCCGGTGATCCAGGGCTGGGTAGCCAATCGCTTCTATTATCAGACATCCATTCCGCTCAAGGACGCGGCAATCATGGCCAATTGCCCGGATCGGGACGCCCGTCGGCTGTGGGTCCAGCGCATCATCGATCACGACGGCACCCATGGGGATGAGGGCGGCATTGAAGCCTGGCTGCAATTGGGTGAGGCAGTCGGGCTCGCCCGCGAGGATCTGTTGTCGAACAAACATCTACTGCCCGGGGTCCGGTTCGCCGTGGACGCCTATGTGGACTTCGCGCGCCGCCAACCCTGGGAAATCGCCGCCAGCTCGTCGCTGACCGAGCTCTTCGCCCCAACCATCCATCAGGCGCGCCTGGACTCCTGGCCGGGACACTATCCCTGGATCGAGCCCCAAGGCTATGCCTATTTCCGCAAGCGGCTCGCCGAGGCGCGCCGGGACGTCGAACATGGGCTCGCGATTACGCTCGACTACTACCGCACCCGTGAGCAGCAGGAGCGGATGCTGGAGGTTCTCCAGTTCAAACTCGATGTCCTGTGGACCATGCTCGACTGCATGTGGGTCGCCTATATCGCCAAGCGCCCGCCCTACCACAATGTCGGCGGTCGCCCATGAGCGCCCCGGAGCCGATCATCGGCCCGGACACGGTCCCGCGCCTGTCGCCGATGTTCCGCCTCCAGTGGGAAGAGGCCCAGGGCTGCCATGTCCTGCTTTACCCGGAAGGGATGGTCAAGCTCAACGGCCCGGCTGGCGAGATCCTCAAGTGCTGCGACGGGGTGCGTTCAGTCGCGGAGATTATCAATGACTTGAGCGCTCGCTTCGCCGCTGCCTCCACCCTGCCCGACGACTGCCGCCAGTTTCTGAAGATTGCCCATGACAACCAATGGCTCCTCATCGACCCTGCCTAAGCCGCTCTGGCTCCTGGCGGAACTCACCTACCGCTGCCCGCTTCAATGCCCCTACTGCTCCAATCCCCTCGACATCGCCCGCTACCAGGACGAATTGAGCACGGCGGAATGGGTACGGGTCTTCCGCGAGGCGCGCGCCCTGGGGGCGGTGCAGCTCGGTCTCTCCGGCGGCGAGGCCCTGGTGCGCCAGGACCTGGAAGAATTGATCGCCGCCGCCCATGCCCTGGGCTTCTACACGAACCTGCTCACGTCCGGAGTAGGCATGGATGAGCGGCGTATTCGTGCCTTCAAGGAGGCCGGGCTCGACCATATCCAGATCAGTTTTCAGGCCAGCAGCGAGGAGTTGAACAACTTCATCGCCGGTAACGACTCATTCCGGCACAAGCTGGAAATGGCCCGGCTGGTCAAGCACTACGGTTACCCCATGGTGCTGTGCTTCGTCCTGCACCGACACAACACGGACTACGTCGAACAGATCCTTGATCTGGCCCATGCACTCCAGGCCGACTATGTGGAACTGGCCACCACCCAATACTACGGCTGGGCCATGCTCAATCGGGATCAGTTGTTCCCGACCCGCGAGCAGGTCGAGCGTGCCGAGGCCACCGCTCACCACTATCAGGAGAAGCTGAAGGGTCGAATGAAGACCCTCTATGTCGTCCCCGACTATTACGAGGACCGCCCCAAGGCGTGCATGAAAGGCTGGGGGGCGATCTTTCTCACCGTCGCCCCGGATGGCACCGCCCTGCCATGCCATGCCGCCGGCAGCCTGCCGGGACTGAGCTTCCCCAACGTGCGTCGGCATGATCTCGCCTGGATCTGGAACGCATCGCCGGACTTCAACCGCTTCCGCGGCTTTGAGTGGATGAAGGAGCCCTGCCGCACCTGCCCGGAACAGACCCGCGACTTCGGCGGTTGCCGCTGCCAGGCGTACCTGCTCACCGGCGACCCCGCCAATGCTGACCCGGTCTGCTCCAAGTCACCCCATCACGCTGCACTCCAACAGCAGGTCCAGGCCATCGGCGAGACCCAGACGGGAGCCGTCGCCCCGTTGATTTACCGTAACTTTCGCAACTCCAAGCGACAGATGGGCGGCGCGGCGCCTGATTGATGAATCGGGCCTAACACAGAACGCAGGCCTTGAGCCGATCCGTCTCGTCGACCAGGGCGTCGATCATCGCGGGCTCCGAGATCAGGTGCCCCGCGTCCTCGACCAGGAGCAACCGTGAGCCCGGCACCGCCTGGTGCAAAGCCCAGGCACCCTCAAGGGGACAGACCAGATCCAGCCGCCCGTGCACGATGGTGATTGGCACTGTCGGCAGCCGATCGGCGCGCTCCAGGATCTCATTATCGTGAAGGAAATAGCGGTGGCGCGCGTAGTGGGTCGCGATGCGGACCTTGGCCAAGACCTGCGCGGCAGCGACCGGCGCGGCGGCCACCGCAGGAACGAACGGCCGCTGCCAGGTCACCACCCGCTCCTCCCACGCCGACCAGGCCAGGGCCGCCGCTGACGCCAGCGCCGCGTCCTTGGAACGGACCCGGCGGTGATAGGCCATCGGCAGGCCAGTGGACGCCGCCGCGGGGACGAGATGACAGAAGTCCCGCCAGGCTTCCGGGAGCAACCGCGCGACCCCGTCCGGCCTGAAGAACCAGTCCAGATCCCGCTGTCGGGCCAAGAAGGTCCCGCGCAGGATCAGCCCCGTCACCCGCTCCGGATACGTTTGCGCGTAGACCAGGGCCAGGGTCGCACCCCAGGACCCGCCGAACAGCAACCAGCGCTTGATCCCCAACTCAGCCCGTATGGTCTCCAGGTCCTCAATCAAATTCCGGGTATTGTTCTGCGCGGTGCCGCCCAGGGGAGTCGAGCGCCCGCTGCCCCGTTGATCGACCAAGACGATGCGGTAGTGGTCCGGATCGAAATAGCGGCGGTGATCCGGTTGGCACCCGGACCCCGGGCCGCCATGGAGGAAGACCACCGGGCAACCGTCGACCCGCCCGCATTCCTCCACATACAGGCGTTGTCCCTCGCCCAGGACCAGCTGCCGCGCCGCATAGGGCTCGGTCGGCGGATAGAGCATGCGCATGGTGCAACTCCCGGATCACGTTGACGAACCACGGTCACGAACGCGGGGACGCACAAGAGTGTCCCAGCACTGACACAGGCGTGACACCCGTAGCGCACAGCCTGGGCGCAGCGCCACAACGGCCCCGCGGCCGACCCGTCCGATGAAGGTACGAGGCCGAGTGCTGGGATGACCGACAGCCCAAGTCGGACACCATGGCGCAGGGGTTTCGGACCGGTACGGAAGTCCCTGACCGGCCCTAGCCCGGTGCCTTGAACATCCCCCGACCGGAACGATACAACGCGTGCGTGCCGACGCATCCCTGGCATAGGGTTTGCACCCAATGTGAAGCCACGTCAATGCAAACCCGCACGCCACTGAGCGAGCCCCTGAGTCGAACGCGGCGGCACCGGCACTGTCGGCAGTCGGCCTCGGGACCGCGTCCCCGTCCTGATAATCACAATCCCAGATCGAGGAGGTCTTGGAAACATGCAACCATCACAGCGTTCCATCTTGGCGGTCGCGGTAGCCGCCTCGATTACCTACAACGCGACCAGTGGCGCCAACACCGGGCTCATTGAGTTGCAACAGGACCCCAATCAGTGGGTCATGCCGAGTGGCAATTACGCCAGCACGCGCTTTAGCACACTTGATCAGATCAACGCCGACAACGTCAAGGATCTGAAGGTCGCCTGGACCTTCTCGACCGGCGTCCTGCGCGGTCACGAGGGTGGTCCGCTGGTCTTGGGCGACGTCATGTACGTCCACACCCCTTTCCCTAACAAGGTCTTTGCGCTCGACCTGAACAACGAAGGCAAAATTCTCTGGAAGTACGAACCCCGCCAGGACGCCAGCGTCATCCCGGTGATGTGCTGCGATACCGTCAATCGCGGGCTGGCCTATGCAGACGGCAAGATCTTCCTCTCCCAGGCGGACACCACCCTGGTGGCACTCGATGCCAAGACCGGCGCCAAGGTCTGGTCAGTCGTGAACGGCGACCCCAGCAAGGGCTCCACCTCCACCGCCGCGCCGATGGTCGTGAAGGATAAGGTCTACGTCGGCATCAGCGGCGGCGAATTCGGTGTGCGCGGCTACCTGACCGCGTACAACATCAACGACGGCAAGCTGGTGTGGCGCGGCTACTCCATGGGTCCCGATGCCGATACCCTGATGGACCCGGAGGAGACCACCCATCTCGGTAAGCCGGTCGGCAAGGACTCCGGCACCGCGACCTGGGAAGGTGACCAGTGGAAGATCGGCGGCGGGACGACCTGGGGCTGGTACTCCTATGACCCGGCGCTGAACCTGATCTATTACGGCTCCGGCAACCCCAGCACCTGGAACCCGGCACAGCGCCCCGGCGATAACCGCTGGTCCATGACCATCTGGGCGCGCGACGCCGATACGGGGATGGCGAAATGGGTCTATCAGATGACCCCCCACGACGAGTGGGACTATGACGGCATCAACGAGATGATCCTGGTCGATAAGGAGATCAAGGGTAAGCCGCGCCAGGCCCTGGTCCATTTCGACCGCAACGGCTTCGGCTACACCCTGGACCGCGTCACCGGCGAACTGCTGGTGGCCGAGAAGTTCGACCCGGCGGTGAACTGGGCGACCCACGTGGATATGGCGACCGGACGGCCGCAGGTCGTCGCCAAATACTCCACCGACCACAACGGCGAGGACGTGAACACCACCGGTGTCTGTCCGGCCGCCTTGGGCAGCAAGGACCAGCAACCGGCCGCCTATTCCCCGCGCACCGGGCTGTTTTATGTCCCCACCAATCACGTCTGCATGGACTATGAGCCGTTCAAGGTCTCCTACACCGCGGGTCAACCCTACGTGGGCGCCACCCTGACCATGTATCCGGCTCCCGGCGGCACCACCCTGGGCAATTTCATTGCCTGGGACGCGGATAAGGGCAAGATCGTCTGGTCGGACCCTGAGCAGTTCTCGGTGTGGGGCGGGGCCCTGGCGACGGCCGGTGACGTGGTCTTTTACGGCACACTGGAGGGCTATCTGAAGGCCGTAGACGCCAAAACGGGCAAGCAACTCTATAAGTTCAAGACCCCGTCCGGCATCATCGGCAATGTCCATACCTATACCCATAACGGCAAGCAATATCTCGCCGTCCTGTCCGGTCTGGGCGGCTGGGCCGGCATCGGGATGGCCGCCGGCCTGACCGATCCCAGCGCTGGTCTCGGTGCCGTAGGCGCCTATGCCTCCTTGAGCGACTACACCCAATTGGGCGGCCAGCTCACCGTGTTCTCGCTGCCGAACTGACCTGACCGGCCGTCCCCTGGCCGCCGGCCGGGGGGTGCGGCCATCCGAGCGGCGCCATCCAAGCCGGCCGCCCAAGGTGGGTGGCGTCTTGGCGACGAGCCATAGCTGCCCACCGCATCCAGCATCGAGACCTGCCATGAGACACGCCAAGGGTAACCGGAAGGCCTTGAGCCTCAAACTCCTCACCACGTTCACGCTCGCGGGCGCCGGCGTGCTTTCCGCCGCGGATACCCCTCCCGCCGATTACAAGGCATTCAAGTTCTCCGCCGATCATCCCTATTTTTTCCAGGACGGCAAGGTCGACTTCGGGACCTACAACGGCTTCCGCAGATACCACTCCGAATGCCACGTCTGCCACGGACCTGCCGGAATGGGCAGCGCCTACGCACCCGCCCTGATGAACTCAATGAAGGTGCTGAACTTCGATCAGTTCGTTACCGTGGTCATCCAGGGCCGCAAGGGCCTCGACAACCGGGTCATGCCCTCCTTCGCCAGCAATCAGAACGTTCTGCCCTACATGAGCGACATCTACGCCTACCTGAAGGCGCGCTCCGACGGGGTCATCGACGTCGCCCGCCCGGCCAATTTCCCGAAGGCCAAACCGGACCCGAAGCCAGCGGCACCGGCACCCGCGGCGCAAACCTCGGCGGCGGCTCCCGCCAAGCCCTAGACGGATGGACATCGGGCACCGCGGTCACTTGAAGCGTACCCCCGCGCCGTACCATCACTGGTGCGGCGCCTTTCGTGCGTTCTCCTATTTGCTGCCTCTGGCGATCCTGGTGACGGGCACGCCGGCCTTGGGGGCGATCGATCACGAAGCCCGTTCCGGCCAGTACCTGACGGTCTGCGGGGACCCCAACAACCTGCCATTCTCCAACCAGCAACTGGAAGGCTTCGAGAACAAGATCGCGGAGCTGATCGCCGCCGGGTTGGATCGCCCGCTGCATTACCGTTGGTGGCCCCAAACCGTGGGATTCGTCCGCAACACGCTCCAGACCCGCCTGTGCGACCTGATCATGGGGATCAATACGGTCAATGATCTGGTCCAGAATACCAACCCCTATTACAGGTCCGTCTACACCCTGGTCTATCGGCGCGACGCCGGTCTCAACCTCCATAGCCTCAAGGACCCAGCGGCTAAGGGCCTGCGCATCGGGGTCGTGGCCGGAACCCCGCCCGTCAGCCTGCTCACGCGTTACGACCTGCTGGGGCAGACCCGCTCCTATGAGCGGGCCGTCGATACCCGACTCTACGCCCCCGCCCGGGATGCCGTTGAAGACGTCGCCCGGGGTCTGTTGGATTTGGCGGTCATCTGGGGACCGATTGCGGGCGATGCGGCGCGGAAGCAGCCTGTCCCCCTGACCCTGGTGCCGCTGCCCGCGGAAGAGGATGGTATCCCGCTGGCCTTCAGCATTTCCCTGGGCATCCGTCCTCGTGAAACAGCATGGAAACACGAGTTGAACGCGCTGCTGGAACGGCTCGCGCCCCAAATCCTGACGATCCTTCAAAGTTATGCTGTGCCGTTGCTGGACATGAATGATCAACTGATCTTCGACGCGGACGGTTACCGCATCGATCAGTTTATCGCGTCCGTCCCTGCCACCGCCCCCGGCGCCACCACCGTCAACACCGGGAAGGTCGAGGCCCTGCGCGAGCAGGGTCATGTCACCCTGATCGATGTCATGCCCGCGCCGCCAAAGCCCGCCGGTCTGGGGCCGACCGACCTCTGGCTACCACCGCCGAGGCTCAACATCCCAGGCTCAGTGTGGCTCCCCAACATCGGCTATGGCCGACTCTCCGACGAACTCACCGCTTACTTGCAACGTCATCTGGAACGGCTGACCGGAGGTGACCACGGCCACCGGCTGATCGTCTATTGCCGTGCCGACTGCTGGATGTCCTGGAACGCCGCCAAGCGGCTGGCCGCCGCGGGCTACACCGCCGTCTACTGGTACCCCGACGGCGTCACCGGCTGGGAGGCTGCCGGGCTGCCGCTGGCGGTGAGCCGTCCGGTGCCGCCGGACTAAGGCGACCGCGACGATCGCGGTTCTTTTCCGCCAGTCGCACTCAAAGCTGAACGCTGACTGCTTTTTTACAATAGTCATGGTGGGTGCTAACGTACACTCGCCGGCCGCGGCAGCAAGAAAGCCAACCCGCCCAGCAGCAAGGTCGTACCGAGCACGAACAGGTGCAGGTTGACCGCTCCGGCAAGCGCGACACGGGGGTCCACCCCCAGAGGGACCAGCGCCGCGACCGCGGCCAGTTCATAGCTGCCGCTGCCGGCGATGCCGTGGAAGGGCAGGACGCTCGACAGTTCGGCTCCCATGACGCCGGCCATGACCCGCCAGAAATCGACCGGAACGAAATGCGCCAGCACGCTGGCGAAAGCGATGAACTTCAGCGTCCAGGTGACCGCCGTCCACAGATAGACCCGCCCGATCCGCCAGGGGTCGCGCGGGGCCGCCGCGGCGACCGTGCGCACCAACTGCCTGGCGCGCCCGCCCCCGGCGAGCCGCGGCGAGGTCCCCGCGCGGCTGATCAGGGCGAGCAGCGACAGTGCGCCGATCCAGGCCAGACCGGCCGCCCACCAGAACCAGCCGGGATCGCGCAAATACAGAATCAGGATGCCGATCAGACCCAGGAAGTGCATGTCCAGAATGCGGATCCACAGGAGCGCGGCGCCGGCATCCACTACGCCGTAGCCGAAATAGCGGCGCATCAGCCAGGGGAAGACCAGTTCTCCGGTGCGCATCGGCAGCAGATTGTTGGCCGCATTGTGCAGGATGGTGAGACGCAGCAGCGGCATGAACCGGCCGCTGAACCGCGGACTGAACCAGGCGGAGACGCGCACCGCCCGCACGCCATAGCTCAGTACCGCGAGCAGGACAAGCCAGGCGATCAGCGTCGGGGAGAAGGCGCGCCAGGGGGCGAGCAGCGGCACCCAGCCGACGGTGTAATGCACCGCGGCGATCAGGGCGACGAGCAGTCCGGCCCCGATGGCCCAATCTCGCGGCCGGCCGAGTCGCAGGGTCGCCGCAGCGCCGTCAGGAGGCTGCCGCGACTCGCCTGGGGTGACGTCCTGACTCAGCGGCGCCGTTGTTTCGGCGGATAAATCGGCGGCTCGCCCGGCGGGCGGGTCTTGAAGCGGCGATGCACCCAAAAATATTGCTCCGGCATGGTGTGGATTCGTGCCTCGATCACCTGGTTCATCCGGGCGGCATCGGCCCGCGGGTCGCCGCTCGGGAACGGCGTGAGGGGCGGATCGAAGATCAGTTCCAGCCCCTGGCCCCAGGGCAGATAGCGCGCGAAGGTCGGGATCACCAGGGCGCCGCTCATGGCGGCGAAGCGTCCGAGCATCGGGATCGTCGACGCCGCCACCCCGCAAAAGGGTACAAACAGACCACGACGCCCGGCATCCTGATCCGGCAGATAAAAGAAAGGAATCCCCTGTTTGATGACGCGCAGCAAACCGCGCAGGTCGTCGCTGCGCTCGATCGAGACACTGCCGTACTGGCGCCGCGCCCGTTTGACCTGCCAATCCACCACCGGATCGCGGATCTTCTGATACATATAGACCCCGGAATGGACCAGGCCGGTAAAAGCCGCCCCGCCCAGTTCCAGGCCCACGAAGTGCGGGACCAGCACGATCACCGGTCGCCCGGCGGCGATACAGTCGTCGATGCGCTCGCGATTGCGCACCCGCACCAGTCGCCCCAGGCGCGCCCGCGTGATGCCCCAGCCGACGCCCTGACTCAGGGCGGCGACCCCGAGCCAGCCGAAATGGGCACGCAGCACGCGCTCGCGCTCCTTGAGACCTGTCTCAGCGAGACAGAGCGCCAGATTGCGCCGTGCCACCTCGCGACGATCCGGCGCCAACAGATACCCGAGCCGTCCGAATCCCTGGCCCAGTGCCCAGAGCAGCGGGAACGGCAGGCGCCCCAGTGCATAAACGAGACCGACCGCCAGCCAGCTCGGCCAGTGGCGGGGGTGCCGGAGTCCGTTGCCATCACCCATTGCATGCGTACCTGACATCTGCAAAGCGTCGTTGCCTTAGTATTCGAACACGGCCTCGTCGATCCGCGCCACATAGGGCAGGCCGGCAAGGGCGTGGAGTATCTCCCGAAACCGGTCCTGATGGGTATTGCCGAGCACCAGGACCTGATCGGGCGTGCAGGCGATGCGCCCGCGGCTGCCCGGATGAAAGCGGGCGCTGGGGTCGATGGCGGCCACCTGGGCACGGAACGCGGGGCCATCCGGGATGCAGAATTCGTAGTCCAGGGCGCGCAGACCATCGGGCGGACCCTGCAGCCCGAACGCGTTCAGTCGGTTCATATCGAAACCGATCAGCGCCCCTGATCCGGCGCCCTCCCCCGCCGCCGCGCCGCTGAGCGGCACGATCAGTGCCAACACAAGGAACACTCGGCGTCGGCGCGATAAGTCACCCTGTCGCGTCTTGGAACCGTTCAGGAATAAGCGATGCACATCCATTCGGGAACGCCTTTGGTGTCTCGGTCGTTGTCGTTTTCATTGTCGTTGTCGTTGTCGAGACGATGATACCGGCCTTGATCATAAACCCGGCGACCGCGCGCTCTGCACGGTCGCCGGTGCGCACGGTCGCCGGTCCGCACGGTCGCCGGTCCGCACAGCGGACCCTACAGGTCACGATGTTACCGTAGGGTCCGCTGTGCGGACCGTCCGCTTCCGCCAGCCAACCTTGTTCTCGTTACCTAGTATTCATCTGCTTCCCTTGCCTATCGCTCGAACTTGTAGAAGATGTCCCCGCCCGGATTCTCCCCGGTCTCGGTCTGAAGTTCGATGTTGCGGCTCCAGTCATACCGCAGCTTTACCGCGTCCTTGCGGTCGCCGATGCCGCTCTCGTATTCCACGAACAGTTTGGGCGCCACATAGGTCCCGACCGCGACCGACTGGTCCTCCGGACCCGCATCACTACGGGGCGCGATCCCGGTCAGGAGGTACTTGGTGATTTCCGCCTGGCTCAGGTTCGGATCACTGTCCGAGAAGAACGCGAGTTTCGGCTTGCGGATGTTCCCGAGGACCCGCACGCCGGCACTGGCGTTGCCGCTCTCGCGCTGGGCCTGGAGCAGCAGCCCCGGGTTGCCGATGGGCGTCATGGCATAGACCAACCGCCCCTGCTCGATGGTCAGGGGGGCGCCGATTTCGGCGCCCAGACCGAACCCGGCGGAGAAGCGGTAGATCCCGTCCACGATCGCCAGTTGACCATCCCCCAGCATCTCCTTCCCCGGGGCCTGCACCACCCGCAGGTCGCCGGCCAGCCGACCGCGCACCCCAAAGGCGTCGAGCGTCACGTTGTCACCGAGCTTCAGACGCAGATCGATGTCGATCGGAAACGGTGGTTTTGCCGCTCCGGCCTGATCGACCAGCACCACGTCCGGCGATGCCGAGACCGTACCCGCCGGGATGGCGCGCGGCCGGATACGCGCCTCCGGGACACTGATCTCACCCGAAACGCGGGCGCCCGGCGGTGTCGAATCGACCTGGATACGCGGCGACACCAGGGCGAAATACTCTTTGGTGTCGGCCACCTTGAGCCGATCACCCGCGATCAGAAAGCGGCCGGCCAGACCCGCGGGACCCAGTCGCGCGTCCCCGCTCAGTTCCAGCCGTCCGCCGCCGATTTGCCCCTGACCCTGCAGATCGATACGCTCGATGCTCGAGGCCAGCAGATTGATGTTCAGATCGGCGACCTTGAGCCCGATCAGCGGCACCTCGGCGCCGAACTGACGCAGTGCCGCATTCCCTTTGACCCCGGGTTTGCCCAGGGTCCCGCCCCACGTCAGGTCGGCAGCGATGCTCCCGGTCACCCCGGTCAGGTCCGGCACCAACCGGCCCAGGCGCGCCAGCCCGTCGATCTTGGCCTTGAGGCCGCCGCGCAGCGGCTGATCCGGCCGCGCCGGATTGTCCAGCCGCCAGCCCGGCAACTGCGCCGATGCGCTGACCTCACCCAACCCCTTGAGCGGCAACGCGAGACGCCCCCCCAGGCCCTTGGCGCCCGCGTCCAGGGTCAGACGGGTCTTGGAGAAATCCAGCACCTCCGATCGGCCCCCGCCCAGGATCAGGCGGATGCGCCCGTCGGGAACCGCAGCGACCAGATTGCCGGTGAGCACCGGCCCCGCGGCCTGGAAACGGCCCTTGATCTGCGCCGCGCCTTCGGCACGCTGGTTCTCGGACAACAGGCCCTGGAGCAACTCGAACCCGAGCTTGTCCAGGTCGATATCAGCCGTCCACTGGCCCGCGGCGGTCTGGTTGAAGCCGACACAGCCCCCCGAGCCTTTGCCGTTGCGCAGACACAAGGGTCCGGCGGCCATCCTGGGGCCGGCGAGCGCGATCGGCATGGTCTTTTGCAACCGCCAGTTGCCATAGGGCTGACTGTCCAGATCGAGCCGGGTCAGCGCCCCCTGGTAAGTGCCCTGATCCTTGAGCCCGCCGTTGGCCTCCAGCCGGACCGCCAGTGGTGCGCCCGTCAAGGCGACGCTCAGACGATGGTTCGGCAGACTGCCGTCGCCGCGCACCTTGAGACTGTCCCACCGCAAGGCCCCGACCGCCAGGTCGGTTCCATCGAGTTCGACCTTGAGCGGCCCCGTGGGGGACAATGCCAGATCCAGGTTTCCGGTCAGACCGGCCATGCGCTGGCCGCCCGCTTCAACGTCCTTGGCGCTCAGGTCCATCCGCACCCGCGGGGCCTTCACCGTTCCCTCGACCTGGCCCTTGGCCTGGACGCTGCCCTTGGCCTGCGGCAGCAGACTGGCCAGATCGGGCGAGGCGAATTCGACACGCAGGTCGAGTGTCTCGCCCGCCAAGGTGCCGTCCACCCGCGCCATGCTGGGACCCGAGGACGCGGTGACGCCCTCCACGCGCAGCGTCCCGGCCGCCATGCCGACCTGGCCGGTCGCGGCGATGGGATAACCCCGCAGGGTGCCCTGTACGCCCTCCAGCGCCGCCGTGAGGGTTGGTCCCTTGGCTTCCAGCGCGCCCTGCGTCCGGATCCGGCCGTCGATGCGGCCCGGCCACGCGGGCGCATAGGCCCCTGGGTCGATCCCGCTGGCCGTCAGATCCGCCTCCCAGGTGACCTTGGGGTCCCAGCCAACGCGGGCGCGGCCCTCGATGCGGCCATTCAAGGCATCCAGCCGCAGGGTCTCGATCACGGAGCCCTGACCATCGCCCGTGCCGCCGACGGACAGCCGCGCGGGCGGCAGCCCCGGCCCCTGGGAACTGGCCAACAGATCATAACCAAAACCGCCGAGCCCACCCTTGCTGTCCAGCGCGAGGCTGATCCGGTCATCCAGGCCCGGAACCAGGCCGACCGGGTTCAGGTCCTGGCCGCGCAGCTTCAGGTCCCAGGTGAGCGCGGGCGCCCAGGCGAGGTCGCCGCCGACCTCCAGGGTGCCGCCCAGGGTCTTCAGCACCAGTGCGGCGATGCGCGTGCCCGTGGTGTTCCCGCTGCCCTTGAGGTTCAGGTCGGTCGCCGGGAACCCGGGGCCCTCGACCGCGGCGGCGACGGCATAGTCATAAGCATCGAAGGTGCCTGAGGCGTCCAGACGGCCGCGCGGGGCCGCGGTCACCAGCGCGCCGGAGAGCGGCCAGCGCAGCCGCTCCCAGGCACCCTTGAGCTGGAAAGTGCCGGGGTTCGGTTTGAGGTCCAGACCGCCCTCGGCCTTGAACACCGCCCCGGAAACCGACTCATGCAGTTGCAGCGTGCGCAGCGCCAGCGCCCGGTCCTTCCAGGCCGCGTCCAGCTCAGCCTCGAGCCGACCGAAGTCAGGCAGGTTCAGCGCCTGGGCCTCCAGCGTGCCGGTCAGGGTCGCGGCATCCAGGTCACCGCGGGTTTCCAGGCGCCCGCGCACCGCCACCTCCGGGGCTCCCGCCTGAAAGTCCGGCACCCGCACGTCCTTGATCTGGAGCAGACCCTCCCAGTTCGGCCGCCCGAGCAGATCCTGGACCTGGGCATCCCATTGAACTTGCGCCGAGCCGTTCAGGTCGACCTGCATGACGAGCCGCTGGAAGTCGCCGCTGAGCTGGCCCCGACCCTTGATTTGCGCCGCCGCGGCCAGGCCCAGGTCCCAGTCCAGGCGCAAGTCCAGTGGATACTGATCCCGCAATTCCATGCGGCCCTCGACACGCGCCGCGAGCCGGGGTTCCGACAGGTCGAGTTCCAACCGCAGGAGGTCCAAGTCACTGCCCGTGAGTCCCCCCGCCAACAGGGCGCGATCCAGGACAAAGACGGGCACCAGGCTCCCCCGCTGTAACACCCGCAACCGCTCCACCAGGACCTCGTCGATCGCGATCCGAATCGGCAGGCCAATCTGCGGCAACGCAATGGGCTGTGGTTCGCGCTCCTGACCGGGGACGGTGACGATATCCAGGTCGCGCGCGACCAGCCGGGCGACCCGCAAGGTGCCGCCGAAAACGCTCAGCGGCGACCAGTCCAGATCGAGACTGCCCAACCGCAGATCCAGGTCGGTGAGATGCACCTCCAGATCCTCGAGATGCAGCCGCCCCAGGACCCGACCCTCCACCGTGCCGACGCTGATCACGCCGGTGGCCAGATCCTGGGCGAGCCCGAGCGCGGCACGCAGGCCCGGCTGGGTGCCGAGCACCAGCAGCAACACCAGCAGAACCACCAGGACAAGCTGGACGACCAAGCCGCCGAGCAGGCGCAGCGAGCGAATCAGCGGACGGCGCCGCCAGCGTGCCGGGGTCGACGGGCCGGCCGCGACCGCGGCGGCTTGGCCGGCGTCAGTCATGGGCGCCGACCCGGTGACTGGAGTCGAAGGCTCAAGGCTCTAACCCCAGGGCACGCAACCGCTCGGCCAACTGTTCAGCACGCGCGTGTTCCTGCTCGGCACGCGCACGCTCCTGCTCGGCACGCGCACACTCCTGCTCGGCACGCGCACACTCCTGCTCGGCACGGGCACACTCCTGCTCGGCACGGGCACGCTCCCGCTCGACACTTTCGCGCGCCAAACGCGCTTGCGCAGCCGCGTCCTCCGCCCTGGCGGTCGCCTGCGCGGCACGCGCCGCCTCATCACGCAGCCGCGCGGCCAACTCGACTGAAGTCAAGAACGGCTGCCCCTGGGGATCAAAGATCTCCAACGTCTCGCCGCTCAAGGCAAAGCGGATACCCAGCCGCGGGCTGACCCAGCCCTTCAGATGCGACATCCGCCGCAGCCGCCCCTCCCGGCGCAGCCAAATCTCCAGCGTGTTGGGCGAGGGATCATAGACGTAGTACTCCTCAACCCCATAGGCATCATAGAAAGCCAGTTTGTCGGCCATCTCCTTGACGCTGTTGGCCGGAGAGAGGACCTCAAAGACCACCTGCGGCGCAATACCGCCCTCTTCCCACTGTTTGTAGGAGCCGCGGCGACCCTTGGGCCGCCCGATGGCGACCATCACGTCCGGGGCCACCGGCCCCGTGATCCGACGGTCGGGAACCGGATACCAGAAGAGATCCCCGGCGACGAAGACCTGCGGGTCCTGCGCAAAGCGGATCTCGAGATTCTCCTTGATCTTGACCAGCCACTCATACTGCTCGGTATTCTCCGCCATGGGCTCGCCGTCGCTCTCCGGATAAGGATCATCGGGGTCGAAATGTGCCAGCGGATTCATCGCCGCGGTCCTCCTCTGGGGGTTGGCGTCAGTCGGAAGTGTAACCCAAGGCCGTAACCCGTAGGATGCGGTGAGGAACGAACCGCATCGCAGGTCGCGCCGTCGGTGATGCGGTTCGAGTACTCACCGCATCCTACGCGTTTACGCGTGGCGAAACGTGCGGGACCGGGCGGGTTACCGCTCATAATTAATATTGCTGAAAGAGTACACGTATCCTTATCAAATCCGGTTATCGTAAGCAGTGACAGCTCATAGGATCCAGTTGCCTAAGCGAACCCGAACACCCATGCCCACCCCGCGTCTACTCTATGTCGCCGGCCTGCCGCGCGCCGGCTCCACCCTGCTGTGCCAGTTGCTCGGCCTGCACCCGCAGATCGATAGTTGCGGCTACAGCTCCCCGCTCTGCCAGATTCTGGTCCAATTACGCCACCAGTGGAGCGACAATGAGTTCCTGCTGGCCCAACTGGATCAGGACTTCGCGCGTGCCTATGCGCGCCTGCCGCGCGCCTGGCAGGGCTTTGTCGGCGGCTGGTTCGCCGCCACCGAGCGCCCCTGGGTGGTCGATAAGAACCGCGGCTGGCTGGCGCAGATCGAAACCCTCCAGGCGGTCGACCCGGAGTTCCGCATGCTGGTGTGCGTGCGCGAGTTGGGGCAGATTCTCGGCTCCATCGAGGCCCAGCACGCCAACACCCGCCTGCTCGACTTCCCCGACCACCTGGCGCACCTCTCGCGCTATGCCCGCGCCGATAAACTGCTGGGGGCCGACGGGCTGATCGGCGGCCCGCTCAAGGCCATCGAGGCCCTGCAGGACGTGCCGACGGCCTGGCAGGCGCAACTTTACTATGTCGTCTTCGAGCACCTGATGGCCGAACCGCTGACGGTCATGCAGGACCTCCATCGCTGGCTGGGTTTGGCGCCCGTGCCCTTCGACCCGGACCACCTGCCGGTGCAGCCCCACGAAAGCGACAGTCACTACCGCTGCAAATATCCGCACCGCACCTTCAGCCGTCTGCAACCGCCGGCCCCCCACCCGGTGCCGCCGCGCATCGCCCGCGAACTGCAACGCCAGTTCGGCGATTTCTACCGCACCTTTTATCCCGGCCTCGTCAACCCGCCATCGGAGGCGTCCTCATGAAGATCCCGCGCCCGGCTCCCCGTCCCCTGACCCTGGCCGTCGCCCTGGCCCTGAGCGGCCCGGCGGCCCAGGCGGCCGTCGATTGTTTGGTAACCGAGCCCACGGACGACGGCACCGGCGCCACGTCCGGCAGCCTCAGTTGGGCGATCATGACCGCCAACAACGGCAGCGCGCCGAATGACCCCTACCCGTCCGGCCACCCTGGCGGCGGCTGCACCGGCGACACCATCACCCTGACCACCGATGTCACGGTCACCGGGGTGATGAAACGCCTGATCGACTCCAGCCTCACCCTGCAAAGCGACGGGGCGATTCGCACCCTCAGCGGCGGCGACACCTACCGCCCGCTGTTCGTCAAGTCCGGGACGGTGACGGTCAAAAACCTGAACCTCGCTAACGGCAAGGCGCAGGGCGGTGGTGGCAGCTCCGGAGGCGGCGGGGCCGGCTTGGGTGGCGCCCTCTTCGTCTATGGGGGAACCGTGACGGTGGAGCAGGTCGCCCTGACCGGCAACACGACGGTGGGGGGACTCGGGGCCCCCGGTGGCGGTCATATGGGCGGCGGCGGGATGTTCGGCCGATCCAACTGGGGAGGCGGCGGCCTGTTTGGCGACGCTGGCGGCGGGAGCGGCTTTGACGGCGGCTACGGCGGTACGGGTGCCTACGGCGGTCGCGGTGGCACCGCCGCAACCCCGGCCGGCTTCGGCGGCGGCGGCTACGGTGGTGGCGGCGGCGGCGCTGGCTTCGGTGGCGGCGGCGGTTACAGTCAGGTGCGCGGCGGCGGCTTCGGCGGCGGCGGCTTCGGCGGCGGCGGCGCTTACAATCAGGTGAGCGGCGGCGGCAGCGGCGGCTTCGGCGGCGGCGGCGCTGGCCCTCGCGGCGACGGCAGCAGAGGCGGCTTCGGTGGCTTTGGCGGCGGCAACGGTTTCGCTTGGTATGGCGGCGCCGGCGCCGGCCTCGGCGGGGCTATTTTCGTCAAGCGCGGCAGCCTGGCTCTGAAACAGGTGAGTTTCATCGGCAATAACGCCGTCGGGGGCACCACCGGCGGTGGTGCCGGTGCCGGCGTCGGCCAAGGCGGCGCCCTGTTCATCTGCACTCCCGACCTGGACAGCGACAACACCGCCGCGGGCGCCCGGGGCGGCTGCTCCGGGAGCATCGACCTGGCCAATACCTACGGCGTCACCTATAGCGGCAACACGGCCGCCGACGGCAACCCGGACCTATTCTGGACACAAAACGCTTGCGGCCTTGGCATTAGCCTTCCGACCGCTCAATGGCAAATGCTCGCCACCCCCTGCGTGCCCGCGGCTGCCGGCACGGTCGAGAGCACCTTCGGCAATGCCCTCACCGATGGGGTGAATCTGAGCGCGCTGCAATACGGCCTCCCCGTGACCGGCTGGTCGATGTACACCCGCAATCCGGCGACCATGCGCTACGTCCTGCAAGGAACGGCGAGCGCCGTCACCCCCGGCACCGGCTACTGGCTCAAGACCCTCACGGCACCGGTCAACAACCAGTTGGTGGTGCTGGACGGGACCGCCACGCCGGCCACCGTAGTCCCGGCGGACGGCTGCGCCTCCGCCAACGGCTGCCGGGCCATCACGGTCAGCACCGCCTCCGGCACCAACCGCTACAACCTGGTCGGCAACCCCTTCCCCTACAATGTCGACTGGGCGCAGGTGCGGGTGCGCGTCGACGGGGCGGTCTATACCCCCAGCCAGGCCGCCGGCGTGGCCGCGAGCGGCAACGCCAGTCCGCCCGTCCTCGGCAACCAGATCTGGATCTGGAACGGCACCAGCTATGACACCTGGTCCGATACCTCGGTCCCCACGCCCGGCAACCTGCAGTATTTCAAGTCGTTCTGGGTCAACGTGCTACCCGGGGCGGCGGGCAAGACGGTGGAACTGCTGATCCCCGCCGAGCCGAGTTCCCATGCCCAGGTTGCCCCACGCCGGCCCTGGTATCAGGGCGTGCTGGACTGGGTGATACCCCCGGCCGCCGCGGCGAGCCTGGCCGCCGTCCCCGACTGGTATGTCCGCCTCACGGTGGACAACCCCGCTACCGGTTGGAAAGACCACAACACCGTGCTCGGTCAACGCCAGGGCGCCCGGGCCGGCTTCGACCCCACCGATCTGATCGAGATGGCCCCCTTTGCCTCGCCCTATCTGACGCTGGTGTTGCCGCACCCGGAGTGGGGCGCCAAGGCCGGGGACTATGCCAGCGACTTCCGCCCGGCGGACGGCCAGCCGGCCACCTGGACGCTGGAGCTGCGCGCCGACCCGGTCGGCTCCCAAGTGGTGCTGCACTGGGCGGGCGACCCGGCCATCCTGCAGCGCTCGGAGCTGATCGACAGTCAGACCCGCCGCACCATCGTCCCGACCGACCCCAACTACCGCGACGGCTATCCGGTGACCCTGACCGGCAAGACGCGCCGCTTCGTCTGGCGCTATCTGGGCCGGTAATCACCCGCAACACCACGGCCGGGACTCCAAGCCCCGGCCGCCACGCACCCCGCATTAAAGAACGAGACCCGCGCCATGCCCAGCCCCCACGCCTCCCAGACCCCGACCGTCCCAGCCGCGACCGACGACGTCGACGCCGCCCGCCGCGCGGCCCTCGCCACACTCGGCGCCCTGGCCGCCTGGACTCCGCCGACCATCATGACGCTACTGTTGTCGTCGCGTGCCTCGGCGGAATCGACAGTGCCCCTACCGCCTTGAGGTGTCGGCGCACGACGACCTGTCACCTAAAGTCGCCCCGACACGTCGGTCGATCGTTTACTGATGGGGCCGGGCCGCGCGCTCAGACGCCGCCGCGGCCCGCACCCAAGGCTCAAGGCTCCAGCCCCAGGGTACGCAACCGCGCGGCCAGTTGCTCGGCACGCGCCGCCTCATGACTGTGCAGACCGGACGCGGAGCGCCCGCACTTGCTCCCACGCAGGAGCGTGGGAGCCAGAATGGCTTAACTTAACGGCATTGACGCAGGAGCGTGGGAGCGAGCGAACGGCAGGGCGGCAGGCTCACCGTCGGCGGTGGCGTCACCGCTATCGCTTCGCCAGCCGCGCACTCGGGCCTTGATCAGCGTTCCGGGCGCAAGAATTAAGACTCGTAACGCGGCTCAGGCGTCCCGGTCGGGCGGCCGGGCGGACAGCAGGGCCTGGAGCCGTGCGATCTCGGCCAGCGCCGCCGCTTTCTCTTGGAGCGCGGCGTCTTTCGCCAGGAGCGCGGCCTCCGCTGTCTGCCGCTCAGTCTCTTTCGCCTGCTGTTCAATCGCCCGCGCGGCCCGTTCCTCTGCCAGCGCTTGCTCCAACGCCTGCTTGTCCTGCTCCAACGCCCGCGTTGTCTGCTCCAACGCCCGCGTTGTCTGCTCCAATTCCTGCTGGCGCCGTTGGATGGAAGCCTGCACGCGCAGGTAATGCTGCCGCGCCTGATAGGCGTCGTAGGCGCGCTCTTTCTCGGAGAAGGCCTTCAGGGTGCTCATGGCTTGCCTCATTTCGATGGTTTGCATCCAGCCGGGGAGTTGGTCGGCGTCCAGGCGCTCGCCCTCCTTGAAGAAGCGCAGCCAGCGCTGTTCCTCGGTGGCGACCTCGGTCGCGGCGAACTTGCCCAATTCAAACAGGCTGATTCCGCCGTGGTCGAGGAAACTGCGGCCCCGCTCGTCGCGCAGCCGGTAGCGGTGGGCATAGGCCGGGTCATCCGGCAACAGGGTCTCGCCCAGCAGCCAGATGGCATAGGTCGGGCGCAGCGTGCCGTAGTCCGCACCGCTTTGCAGTTGCTGGCTGTAGAGATCGGCCCAGGTATAGAGGATGCGCGCCGGCAGATCGGCATGCAGCAGCAACTGGATCTCGACCTGATAGAAGCGGCCCTGCGCGTCACGCGCTTTGACATCGACGATGCTCAGTTTGTCGCCGAGGAATTCCCGCGCGTTGTAGGGGTCGAGGATCTCGACCGTGCTCACCGGGGCCGGCAACTCGCGGCCCAGCAGCGCATTGAGGAAATGAATCAACAGCGCGCGATTGTCCTCCGACCCCAGCAGGGCCTTGAACACACAGTCGATCTTGGGGTCGATGGGGTGGCGCATGGGGAAAGTCTAGCACGATCGGGGCGGCGGACCGGTACGGGGCGGGAACGGACGCGTCGCGCCGCGGGCGGCGAGATTGTCAAGCACCGCTGATTCCACTTTCCCTATAACGTCGACTGGGCGCAGGTGCGGGTGCGCGTCGGCGGCGCGGGCGGGCGGGGCGGTCTATACCCCCAGCCAGGCCGCCAACGTGGCCGCGAGCGGCAACGCCAGTCCGCCCGTCCTCGGCAACCAGATCTGGATCTGGAACGGCACCAGCGATGACACCTGGTCCGATACGTCGGTCCCCACGCCCGGCAATCTGCAGTATTTCAAGTCGTTCTGGGTCAACGTGCTGCGCGGGGCGGCGGGCAAGACCGTGGAACTGCTGATCCCCGCCGAGCCGAGTTCCCATGCCCAGGCCGCCCCACGCCGGCCCTGGTATCAGGGCGTGCTGGACTGGGTGATGCCCCCGGCCGCCGCGGCGACCCCGCCCACCGGCCCCGACTGGTATGTCCGCCTCACGGTGGACAACCCCGCCACCGGTTGGTACGACCACAACACCGTGCTCGGCCAACGCCAGGGCGCCCGGGGCGGCTTCGACCCCACCGATCTGATCGAGATGGCCCCCTTTGCCTCGCCCTATCTGACGCTGGTGTTGCCGCACCCGGAGTGGGGCGCCAAGGCCGGGGACTATGCCAGCGACTTCCGCCCGGCGGACGGCCAGCCGGCCACCTGGACGCTGGAGCTGCGCGCCGACCCGGTCGGCTCCCAGGTGGTGCTGCACTGGGCGGGCGACCCGGCCATCCTGCAGCGCTCGGAGCTGATCGACAGCCAGACCCGCCGCACCATCGTCCCGACCGACCCAAACGACCGCGACGGCGATCCAGTGACCCTGACCGGCACGACACGCCGCTTCGTCTGGCGCTATCTGGGCCGCTAAGCGCCCGCGATATCGCGGCCGGAACCACAGGCCCCGGCCGCCACTGACCACTCACTCAAGACTGGGGCCCGTGCCATGCCCACCCCCCAGGACCCCCAGACCCAGACCGTCCCGGCCGCGACCGACGATGTCGACGCCGCCCGCCGCGCGGCCCTCGCCACACTCGGCACCCTGGCCGCCTGGACCCCGCCGACCATCATGGCGCTGCTGTTGTCATCGCGTGCCTCGGCGGAATCGACGGTGCCCCCACCGCCGTCTTGAGGTGTCGGCGCACAACGACTCGCCATCGCTATCCGTTTTCGCCAACCGCGCACTCGACTGGGTGGTCTAACCACGTAAGATCAATGCGCTACGACTCGTAACTCCGCTCAGGCGTCCCGGTCGGGCGCGGCGTGCCGTAGTCCTCGCCGCTTTGCAGTTGCTGGTTGTAGAGATCGGCCCATGCATAGAGGATGCGGCCTTGATCATCGTTCCGGCCAGCGATGGTCATTTGGAGTCCAAGGCTGAAACCTTGGACTCCGGGCGTCGACACCGCGGCGGCCCGCAACCCCAGGAGACTCAAGGCTCCAACCCCAGCGCCCGTAACCGCTCGGCCAGCCGCTCCGCACGCGCGTGCTCCTGCTCGGCGCATTCGCGCGCCGACCGCGCTTGCGCGGCCTCCTCCTCCGCCCTGGCGGTCGCCTGGTCCGCCCTAGCGGTCGCCCGCGCGGCACGCGCTGCCTCATCACGCAGCCGCGCGGCCAACTCGACTGAAGTCAAGAACGGCTGCCCCTGGGGATCGAAGATCTCCAGCGTCTCGCCGGTCAACGCAAAGCGGATACCGAGCCGCGGGCTGACCCAGCCGTTCAGGTGCGACATCCGCCGCAGCCGCCCCTCCTGGCGCAGCCAAATCTCCAGCGTGTTGGGCGCGGGATCATAGACGTAGTACTCATCAACCCCATAGGCATCATAGAAGGCCAGTTTGTCGGCCATCTCCTTGACGCTGTTGGCCGGAGAGAGGACCTCGAAGACCACCTGCGGCGCAATACCGCCCTCTTCCCACTGTTTGTAAGAGCCGCGGCGGCCCTTGGGCCGACCGATGGCGACCATCACGTCCGGGGCCACGGGCCCCGTGATCCGACGGTCGGGAACCGGATACCAGAAGAGATCCCCGGCGACGAAGACCTGCGGGTCCTGTGCAAAAAGGATCTCAAGATTCTCCTTGATCTTGACCAGCCACTCATACTGCTCGGTGTTCTCCGCCATGGGCTCGCCATCGCTCTCCGGATAGGGATCGTCGGGGTCGAAATGGGCAAGAGGATTCATCGCCGCGGTCCTCCGCTGGGGGTTGGCGTCAGTCGGAAGTGTAACCTAAGGCCGTCACCCGGAGGATGCGGTGAGGAACGGACACTTGCCCAGTTCGCACAGGCTGATCCCGTCGTGGTCGCGCAACCCGCGGCCCGGCGCGTCGCGCAGCCGGTCACTCACAAATCCGGCCCGATGATGAAGTGCAGCCGCGCCGGCGGAAGGCCCCAATTGCTTGGTCCCTGATCCTTGGTCAGTGCGAAGGCCACGGCCAACCGGACCTGACCGATGGGCGAACGCCACGCGACCTGCAGGCCGACACTCTGCTCGTATTCCAGCGCATAGTCCGGGTCGAAGGCATTGCCGAAGTCGGTGAACACGGCGGCACTCCAGTTGCCTTTGAGTTGCCGCTCCAGTTCCAGGCTACCCACGGCCAGGAAGCGGCCGCCGATCGTCTCGTCGGTGAGCGGGTCGTTCGGGCCCAACGCGTCGTAGCCCCAACCGCGGATCGACTGATCGCCGCCGGCATAGAAACGCCGACTGGCCGGCAGATCGTCCAGGCTGTCGGCCCAGGTGGCACCCAGATCGCTGCGAACGATAAGACGGTACTTGCTCGACAGGCGCCTGATCCCTTTGAAGTCGAGGACGCCGCTCAGGTAGGACGTTGGTGAAAGGAGCCCCCCGACCGAACCAAGCATCGTGTATTTGAGACGGTAACCCTTGCTGGTGTAAAGCGGATCATCGGCGACCGTCTTGGCCCAGGATACATTGGGGACCAGCTCGCTGACCTGGTCCGTCTCCACCTCATTGATGGTGAAGTCTTCGTAGCGGTAGTCGATGCCCAGATCGCGCCGCCAGCCACCCGGGGTGACAATCGATTGGCCGAAGTGGACCAGGCCGATCCAGCCGGCGCGGGTGGTCGTATCGTAATAGGTAAAGTTCGGGTTGATCCGCAAATAATCACGTCGGGGGTTGGCGATCGGTATCCGGTAGTCGAAGTTGAACTGCGACAGGGCCGGGGACAGACTCAGCAGACTGCGAAAATTGTGCCCCCACTGGTTCAGGTAACGACGGCGCCAGTCCATGCTGACGCGCGGACCGATATCGGTGGCAAAACCCGCGCCCACCCGAAACTTGTTCGCCTGATTGCGCTGCGCGATCACCTCGATCGGCACCACCAGACTCTCCCCCGTCGGGTCCTGGTGCGGGACGATCTCAACCTTGCCGTAGTATTCAGTGCCCAGCAGGCGCGATTGCAGGCTCACCAGCCGGTCGGGGTTGTAGACCTCCCCCGGTTTGAAACGCACATAGCGGCGCAGCAGGTCATCGGCCAGCAGATCCTGGGTGAAGGTCACCGGGCCGAAGACATAGCGGGGTCCGGTCTCGAGCGCCAGATCGACGACGGCCCCGTTGGTGACCGGATCGACCAGGACCTGATGGCGCACCAGCGCGTAGTCCAGGTAACCCTGAGAGGATGCAGCTTGACGCAACTCAGCCTTCGCCTGCTCGTACTGACTGTGCAGCAGCACGTCGCCGACCTTCATCGGGAAGGTCTTGGGAAAGGCCGGATTGTCCGCCCCAGGGCCGGTCACCTGGTAATTCACCGCGGTGATCTTGACCGGGGCGCCGGGGTCCACCCGGTAATCGGCGATCCAGGCGCCGACGGGATCGGCCGGCGGGGTCAGGCTGTCCTGAATCTGCACCCGATAGAGTCCAAAGGGGATCAGTGCCGCGCGGATCTGGTCCGGGGCCAGGCGGTGCAGGGCCTGCAGCCGCGGTTCGGTCAAGGCCGCGTCCTTGCGCTCCTGATAAATGGCGAGTTGAGCGAGCACATTGGACTGCTGCTCGCCCGCCAAGCCCTGCACCCGGACGTCCAGCTTGAGTGCCGCGGCCTCGCCGGTCGCCAACAGTGAACACAGCACCATCAGCGAGCAGAACAGCCGGCGCCGGCCCGACCGCGCGACAGTCGGGCCGGTTGGAGACAGCAAAACATTCCGACAACTCAAGGATCGGCAGCGAGCCGGTTTCAAATCCGCCACGGACTGCGCTCCGGATGAGACAGTCCCTCTATGGTAACAACTTCCGGCCCTGCCGCCACTGTTGAAAACTCAAGGTGCGATACGCTTTGCTGCTGATGTAGGTCATGAGATTTCGCAGACGGTAGAAACCCACCACCGAGTCGACCCGCAAGACCTCCCGCCCGCGCTCGTCGAAGAATAGGATCGACGGCGCGTAGAAGAGTCCGAGTTCAGCCGCCCAATCCCGCGCCGTCATCGGCTTACCCGCGGGCGTCACCACTGGGGTCGCCGAGCGCAGATCGAGCTGCACGCTGTCGAGATCGGCGAACTGACGCCTGATGGCCTCATCCCGCAAGGATTGACCATGTAGGACATCGCAGCCATGGCAATCGCCCTGCTCGAAAAAGACCGCGAGCGGCCGCTCGCTCGGGTAACGGCGGTCCAGGTTGTAGGGCGGTGGCGCGAAGAACGACTCGTCATTGAGGTCGCCCTCGTCGAACACCATGCGATTGTCCCCGCGGGCCAGATAGTCGCGGAAGGACTCGCGCTGATGATGGCCATCCGCCACATACTCCAGGGCGGCACGAAACTGGTAGGGCGGGTAATAGCCGCGCAGACGCAGGGCCACCTTACCCGCGGCATCGTAGAAAAGGATGGCAGGGGTGAAGTTGGTCTGCTCGCGCTCGGCCAGGGCGCGCTCGGTCAGCCGCTCCCCGCCGATATCAGTCACCTCGTCGATGCCCCACACATCGATGGCGACCACATCGAAGTGCTTGCGGGTGTACTCGACGATGTCCGGAGACCCAAAATTCACCGTCATCAGCTTGTGGCAATAAGCGCAGCGGGGCTGGCCGAAGTAGACCATGAGGCCCTGCTTGCCGGCCGCCACGGCCGCCTTCAAATCCGCGTCGAGGTCGAGAAAGCTCGCCTTGAACCAGGCCGGGTGATCCAGCGGCTCGGCCCGCGGGGTGTCATCGAAACCGTAGACATCCTCGACTGCCATGGCGTCCAACGCGACATCTGCCCCCGCGACACCCCCTAAGAGCAGACCAGCGCAGACCAACACCGCGGCCGGTAAAATTGAACACAGCATTCAGGACCTCCGATCAATTCGAGTCGCACAGACTCGCTGACTAGACTCACTGAACAACGCTGATATAGCCGTCGGACGTAATCACCAAACGTAGGGGCGGGTTTTACACCCGCCCCTACACGGGTGGCTGTCCGGATATCAGGTACGAAGGCGATATCACCAGCGTTGACCGAAAGAAACCAGGTGCCCGGAAGACCTCGCGGGCTAGAGCGGGGCGGCAGCGCCCCGGGGGAACTCGACCTTGTCGTAGACCTCGGCCAGCGGCAGTTCGGTGTCGAACGGCGTCAATGGGATCACGTCGCGCTGGTTGGTGTAGGTCGAGAGCAGCCAGTCACCGCCGGGCTGGCGCAGGAAGTACTCGGCGGCGACCCGCTGCTGGGACAGCAGCAGGTAGGCGCGCAGGCTGGGTAACGACCGGTAATAGCCGAACTTGTCACCGCGGTCAAACGCCTCGGTACTGTCGGAGAGGACCTCGACGATGAGGCCGGGATTGGTGATGACATCCCGGCGGTCGTCCCAGAACTGCCGCGCTCCGCAGACCGCCATGGCGTCCGGATAGTTTGGACTTCGGTTGAAGGGACATGGCGCAAGTTCCTGGTCAGGGCGACGTAGGAAGTACCGGACGGTGGCGATCAGGGTGTAGACCCTGAGCCCCAGCGGCCCCGGCCGACTCGCGGGCAAGGAAACGCTCGGTCAGATAGAGCGCGGCGATCGAGCGGGATTCGTCGAAATCCTCGCGGGCCAGCAGCGCATCGAGATGATCGAGACGCCAGGGAACGACTTCGATCAGCTCCGGCTCATCCCCCGGCAGACGGCTCGGATAGAGACCGCGGGCGAGCACGATCAGGCTGCGGTGCCCGATGTACCCCGGCACCAGCGAGACCCGACCGAGCGCCTGCAGGTCACGCGCGGCATAGCCGGCCTCCTCCTGACATTCGCGATTGGCGGCGGCCAATGGGTCCTCGCCGGGCTCGACGATGCCCTTGGGCAGCCCCAGTTCATAGCGGTCACTCCCGGCCCCATACTCGCGGATCAAGAGCAAGGTATGGGCATCCAACAGCGGTACGATCAGCACCGAATCGGACCCGCCGGGGATGCGCTCGTAGGTCCGCCGGCTGCCGTTGGCGAACTCCAGATCCACTTCCTCGACGCGGAACAGGCGGCTCTCGGCGACCAGTCGCCGGGCCAGAATCTTGGGCTTTGCAGACACGCGGGTGGCTCCGTTAAGCTCGCCCGGACGCGGGGCAGCGCACCGCGCGGGCCTGAACATCAATCTGCATGACGACCGGGGGCAAGGCCATCACCATGATCGATTGGGACGCTATCGACAACTGTTTTCTGGACATGGACGGCACCTTGCTGGACCTGCATTTCGATAACCACTTCTGGCGGGAACACGTCCCCCGGCGCTACGCCGAGGCGCGCGGGCTGACCCTGGACGCGGCCAAAACCGAACTGCGCGGACGCTACCGTGACCGCGAAGGGACGCTCAACTGGTACTGTATCGACCACTGGAGTCAGGAACTCGGCCTCGACATCGCGCTGCTCAAAACGGAAGTGGACCACCTGATCGCCGTCCACCCCCATGTCGCGGACTTCCTGGAGGCCCTCGCCGCCCGCGGCAAGCGCCGTGTCCTGGTGACCAATGCCCACCAGATATCACTGGCAATCAAGATGGACCGCACGCGCCTGGCCCATCACTTTGAACGGATCATCAGCGCCCATGACCTGGGTTTGCCCAAGGAAGACCCGGCCTTCTGGACCCTGGTGCAGCGGGTGCTGCCCTTCGATCCGGCCCGCACCCTGTTCGTCGATGACAGTCTGAGCGTCCTGCGCGCCGCGCGGTCCTATGGCTTGGTCCATCTCATCGCCGTCCTGGAACCGGACTCCCACGAGCCGCGGCGCGCGACCGACGAGTTCGCGGCGATCACCAACTTCGCGGATCTGCTGCCGGGGCTCCAGCAACGCCAAGTCTAAGGGCCTCGTGCGACTCCTGATTGGCGCATGGTGGATGCGGCGCGCACGACCGACGTGCCGGGTCCCGAACATCGGCCTTATCCACCCTACAGCAGCGTCGGTTCTGTCCATCAGACCTGTAGGGTCCGCTGTGCGGACCGCCGACCGTGCAGATCGCGCGGTGGCCGGATTGATGATCAAGGCCGACGTGCCGCCTGCGGATCAGGACGAAATCGCCTCTTTTTTCCTTAGCTCAAACTGACTACAGTAGCGCCGGTTTTGTTTGGTCACCGCACCTGCGATCCGCTTGGGCGATTCACGACTCCGAGGTCTCACCGAGCGGCTCTCGCGGCGCCTGATCGATCGGCTGGGTCTCGCCCGGTACCCCGGCGGGCTTACGACGCCGACGACGCCGCCGCTTTTTCACCGGCTCGCCGCCCGCCTCGACCAGCGCGGTGGGCAGCTCGGACGGCATAGCGATGGATTCGGCAGGCACCGCCGGGATCATCGGGATCACCGGGATCGCTGCCGCCGCGGTTCCGGGCGGCGGGGGCGAAGTCAGCGCGGCCTGCTCGGGCATCCGCCGCCGACGGCGCTGGGTGCGGACCGGGAGCTGATCCGGATTCAGATCCGGCGCCAGGTCAGGGTTCAGATCCGGGTTCAGATCGGGAGCTAGGCCCGCCATAGCGGCAAACATTTGATCCGCAACAAAGATCGGGCCGGCCACCGGCTGCTCCTCGGCTTGGGCCTGAGCCTGAGCCTGAGCCTGAACCTGAACCTGAACCTGAACCGGCGTCGACTCAGCGGCTGGCGGCGGACGCCGGGGGCGCTCAGGCCCACCCGGTCCGTCACGACGACGGTCGGCGCCGCGCCCGTCGCGGGGACCGGAGCGCGGTCCAGACCGGCCGCGGTCGCCGCCGTCGCGGGGACCGCGCCCGTCGCTGCGATACTCGCGATCTTCGCGTTCCGGGCGCAACCGGCTCCGGGGATCGATCTCCGGCAGCAGGGCCGCCTCCACCGGCGCCACCGGAATCTTGGCGCTGACGAACCGCTCGATGTCCGGCAGACAGAAGGCATAGGTCTCGCACACGAAGCTGACCGCGTCCCCCGCCGCGCCGGCGCGGGCGGTGCGGCCGATGCGGTGCACATAGTCCTCCGCGTCCTCGGGCAGGTCGTAGTTGACCACGTGGGTCACATCCGGGATGTGCAGTCCACGGGCCGCCACGTCAGTCCCCACCAGAACCGGCAACTCGCCGTCGGTGAACTGTTTCAGGAGTTTCAGGCGCTTCTTCTGCGGCACGTCGCCCGAGAGCACGGCGGTGTTGATGCCGTTGCCCTGCAGAAAACCCCAGACCCGGTCGGCTTCCCGCTTGGTATTCACGAACACCATGACACGCGGGTCCTCCCACCCCCGCACCAGACCGATCAGCAATGGAATCTTCTCGGAATTCGCGGTCATATAGCAGACTTGGCGCACCCGGTCGGCCGTCACGTGCTCCGACTCGATCTTGACCAGTTGCGGCTGGTTCATGTGCTCATAGGCAAGCTCCAAGACCCGGTACGACAGGGTCGCGGAGAAGAGCATCCCCAGGCGCTCCTCCGGGTGCGGCATATGCCTGAAAAGAAAGCGGATATCCTTGATGAAGCCAAGATCGAACATGCGGTCGGCTTCATCCAGCACCACCACCTCGACGCGGTTGAGGCTGTAGACGTGCTGCTTGTAATAGTCGATCAGGCGGCCGGGGGTGCCGATCAGGATATCGACGCCGGCGGCCAGATCGTCGCGCTGCTGCTGGTAACCGGTGCCGCCGAACACCAGACCGACGCGGAAACCAGTATGGCGGGCGAGCAGCAAGGTATCATTATGAATTTGCACCGCCAGCTCACGGGTCGGGGCCACAATCAGCGCACGCGGCTGGGATTGCTCCGCGGACGGTGTCGGCTGGGAGGCCAGGAGCCGCTCCAGAATCACCAGCAGAAAGGCGGCGGTCTTGCCGGTACCGGTCTGCGCCTGGCCGGCAACGTCCTGACCCGCCAACGCAATCGGCAGCGTCGCGGCCTGGATCGGCGTACAGTAGGAGAAACCGGCGTCGGCGAGACCCTGCAAAATGCTCAGGTCAAGATCGAAGCTGTCGAAGCGCTTCGTCGTCAGATGTGTCTCAGTCATTGAAATCCTAAGGGCTTCGGTGTGCGGACCTCACCGGCGGCAAGGCTTGCAAATTCTTTTCGCTTTGGATCAAATAGCATCTTAACCCTTGGGCCAATCCCTGCGCCAATTCACCCGCCCTCGGCCTGCTCCGACACGACCACGATCTGACCCGGTAAACCACCGACAGCAGCCGAGCAAGCCATCCGACCGGACGCGCACGATGCGCCGCCCGCGGACCTCGCGGCTTGGTCCCCCAGCAGCCACGCGAACAACCAACCGGAGCGAACTTCAGTGAGCGACAGCATCGTCCATGTGACCGATGACTCTTTTGAAGACGAGGTACTGAAATCTCCCCAACCCGTCCTGGTGGATTACTGGGCCGACTGGTGTGGGCCCTGTAAAATGATAGCCCCGGTGCTCGACGAGATTGCCAAGGACTATGCCGGCCGACTCAAGGTCGCCAAGCTCAATATCGATGAGAATCAGGCGACTCCGCCCCGCTACGGCATCCGCGGCATCCCGACCTTGATGCTGTTTCGCAACGGCGAGGTGGAGGCGACAAAGATCGGCGCGGTCTCCAAGTCGCAACTCACAGCCTTTATCGACAGTAACCTCTAGACACCAGACAGGGGCCACGGAACACAAAATGCACCCCATGGTTCCCGTCGTCGCCGGTTCCTGAGGTTCGCGCCGCGGCGCGTACGGATGCGACCGATCCTCAAGCAATTCCACGCGGCGTTCGTTCGGACGCCCTCTCCCCGGTACGCGGTTGCCTCACGCCGTCTGTTCTTGACGCCGACCCATCGCGTGGCACCGCGCACCTCCCCCTGACCCTGCCTGACGAAGAGCGTTCATGAATTTAACCGAATTGAAGAAGTCGCCGGTGCCCGAGTTGGTCGAGCTGGCGCAGTCCATGGAGATAGAAGGCGTCGGCCGCTCCCGCAAACAGGACCTGATCTTTGCCATCCTCAAGGCTCAGGCCAAACGCGGCGAGGATATTTATGGCGACGGCGTCCTGGAGATACTGACCGACGGCTTCGGCTTTCTGCGCTCCGCGGATGCCTCCTACCTGGCCGGCCCGGACGACATCTATGTCTCCCCCAGCCAGATTCGCCGCTTTGCGCTGCGCACCGGCGACACCATCTCCGGCAAAATTCGACCACCCAAGGACGGCGAGCGCTATTTTGCGCTGCTCAAGGTCAACGACATCAACTTTGATCGGCCCGAGAACGCCAAGTCGAAGATCCTGTTTGAGAACTTCACCCCGCTGTTCGCCCAGAAACGGCTCGGGCTGGAGATCGGCAACGGCAGCACGGAGGACATCACCGCCCGCACCATCGATCTGGTCGCCCCGATCGGCAAGGGCCAGCGCGGTCTCATCGTCTCCCCGCCCAAGGCCGGCAAGACCATGATGCTGCAAAACATCGCCCAGTCCATCGGCCACAACCACCCGGACTGTTATCTGATCGTACTGCTGATCGACGAACGCCCGGAAGAGGTCACCGAGATGGCCCGCTCGGTGCGCGGCGAAGTCATCTCATCCACCTTCGACGAGCCCGCCACCCGCCATGTGCAGGTCGCCGAAATGGTGATCGAGAAAGCCAAGCGTCTGGTGGAGCACAAGCGCGACGTGGTGATCCTGCTCGACTCCATCACCCGGCTCGCCCGCGCCTACAACACCGTGGTGCCCTCCTCCGGCAAGGTGCTGACCGGCGGCGTGGACGCGAACGCCTTGCAGCGCCCCAAGCGCTTCTTCGGCGCCGCGCGCAATGTCGAGGAAGGCGGCAGCCTGACCATCCTCGCTACGGCCTTGGTCGACACCGGCTCACGCATGGACGATGTCATCTACGAGGAATTCAAAGGCACCGGCAACATGGAAATCCACATGGACCGGCGCATCGCCGAGCGGCGCATCTTCCCGTCGATCAACATCAACCGCTCCGGCACCCGCCGCGAGGAACTACTCATGAGCCCGGCCGATCTGCAAAAAATGTGGATCCTGCGCAAAATCCTGCACCCGATGGACGAGTTGGCCGCCATGGAGTTCCTGCACGACAAGCTCAAGGCCACCAAGACCAACGGCGAGTTTTTTGACTCGATGCGGGGTTAGTGGATAGTGGATAGTGGATAGTGGATAGTGGATAGTGGATAGTGGATAGTGGGTTGGAGCGCGAGTTTGGGCGACGGTCAACAGGGTTTTGCGCGATGCGGATAGCACAATGGGTCCTGTTTGCGCGAACGCCTGGTCGGCTGACCGGGAACCGGGTTCCATGAGGGCCATGATCCTGGCGGCCGGGCGCGGCAACCGAATGCGCCCGCTGACCGACCACGTTCCCAAACCGCTGCTGAAGGCCGGCGGCAAGTCGCTGATTGAATATCACATCGAGCGGCTGGCCGCGGCCGGAGTGCAAGACCTCGTCATCAACCACGCCCACCTGGGCGGCCAGCTCGAAGCGGCCCTGGGCGACGGTTCGCGCTTCCAGGTCTCAATCCACTATTCGGCGGAGGGCGAAGGCCAGGCCCTGGAGACCGGCGGCGGCATCTTCAAAGCCCTGCCGCTGCTGGGTCCCGACCCCTTCCTGGTCGTCAACGGCGATATCTGGACCGATTGTCCCTTCACGGACCTGACACTCGCGGCTCACGACCTGGCCCATCTGGTCCTGGTCGAGAATCCGCTCCATCACACCAAGGGTGATTTCCACCTCGCCGCCGGCCGTGTCCGCGCAACGGGCGAGCCGCGCCTTACCTTCAGCGGCATCGGCCTCTATCACCCGGCACTGTTCGCCGACTGCCAACCGGGCGCCTTTCCCCTGGCGCCAGTGCTGCGCGACGCCATGACCGCGGACCGGGTGAGCGGGCACCAGCACCGCGGACGCTGGGTCGATATCGGCACTCCGGAGCGCCTGGCGGAGTTGGATGTGTGGCTGGGGTCGGATGTAGAGGATTGGGAACGGATGCCCAGGAAAGCCTAAACTCACCCGCTCATCGCCGCCGGAGAGGGAACGCATCCATGTCGATTCTGGAATTCTGCCAGCCCCGCGCGGATCTACTCGCCGGAACCCTCAACCCGGAAATTTTCACTGCCAACCTGATGCAGGTCATCGACCACCACCGGGGCGATCCCGATGTGGTGCAGCACATCTACACGGACCCGCTGGCTTTCTTCGGCGAGGGGACACCTACCCGACGGAGGGCATGCGTCAGGTTCTGCGCAACTGCTTCGGACGGCTCGGCGGGAAAGACGCTCTTCTCGCGGCGGCGCATCCGGCAGCACGTCCTAATATGAATACAACATAGCAGGGCTTTATGCCGCCGCTCCGGCGCATCTATGTCGTTGCATTGTGACGATCGCGACAACTACACTGGTCGAATTGCCGGAACTGGGCCAAGCCGCCTCACAGTAGGGCGATCAGCCAAAAGGCCGACAAGGCCAGTCTAACACCGACCGGAGACGAACCATGGCAACCGCAATCCTGCGTGAACTGGATGGCTCCCTGGGAGTGGTGATACCAAGCCCCTTGCTAGAGATGTTGGGATTGAAGGCAGGCGCCAGACTGGAAATCGATACCGATGGCCGCCGCATCGTCCTTCGGCCCGCCAGTTGCGCCCGTCCGACCTACACCCTGGCGCAGTTGCTTGACGGACTGGCCCCAGATGAGCCGCTGCCGACCGACGAGGCCTGGGAGCGCGCCCGCCCCATTGGAAAAGAGCCGATATGAGCCGAACACCCAAGCGCGGCGATATCGTCCGCTTGACGCTGGACCCCGCGCTGGGCATCGAACAACAGGGTACACGACCGGTCTTGGTGCTGTCCCCCGAGGATTCGCACCGGTTCCAAGCTCCGTCTAGCCCTGCCGGAGGAGCGCCATGGCGCCCGCCTGACCGCTCCCCAGACCGACTGGGACCGGCTGCAAAGCTTCAAGAACGGCAAGATCGATTGAATCAAGTGGTCGAAAAGGCCCTGTGCACAGGACCTCAGGTGGTTACCGCCAACGTTGACGGCGTTCAATCCGGGCGCGTCGCTTTTCCGGTGAGGTTCGAGTCATGCACATTCGCCAGATCCATATAAAGAACATCAAGTCTATTCGTGAGCTGACCTGGGACATACCGGCGGACAAGGCCAAAGGCTGGCATGTGGTACTTGGCGATAACGGGGCAGGCAAGTCGACCCTGTTGAAGTCGATCGCTGTTGCATTACTCGGGCCGCGTGAGTCCTATGGGTTACGACAGCCGTGGGATGCCTGGTTGCGTGATGGCTGCAAGTCGGGGGAGATCAAGCTACGCATTGGATGGAATCCGGATATTGATGGGTTTCCACGCACAGCCCCTTGATTTGTCAGGCGGCGGAGCACGGTTCGATCCTGCTGCTGCCCCGCTCCGGAACCGATGAGAAGGCCCGATTACTGGATGGCAACGAATTCAAGCGCGAGGACGCCCCGGCGGACGAGGTGGAGCACCACAGTCCCAAGGACCTCTATCCCGAACTGGTCTTCGTCTGGCGCAATTATCTCTATGCCTGCGGCCCCTGCAACAGGCGGAAGAATAATCACTTTTCCATCATCGACATCCAGACCGAAGCTCTGGTCGATGTATCGCGCGCGCGACGCCGCTATTCTCCCACCGTCGCCCGGTCGCCCCGCTTTGATTGATCCCCGGCGGGAAAACCCGCTGGACTTTCTTATGCTGGACCTGCGTGGCACTTTCGAGTTGACTCCGATGCCGACGCTGCAACCGGGAGCCGCATCATATTTGCGCGCGGCCTATACAATCAAGGTACTGCGCCTGAACCAACGCGACTGCTTGCCGGCCGCCCGCCAAAACGCCTTCAAGGGCTATCGGGCGCGTTTACGGGAGTACATCCGGCAACGCGATGGGGGCGCCAAGCGCGAGGATTTGGTGCGCATGACGGCTGGTTTCGCCGCCACACCCCACGCGACCGTTTGGGCCGAGATGAAACGCCAACAGCAGCACCTTCCCGAGCTTGCCGAGTTATTCGCCCAAGCGCCCGAGGCCCTGGCTTTCTGAGTCGGATCATCTCAGCATGGCGAGCACCGCCCAGCCCGAGTCGTTCAAAATGAAGCGGCTGCTTTCATGAAAAATTTGAGCCAAACCAGGCTATCGGCCGTCCGCGGAGACATAGGACATGCCCCCACGAACGCGGGGCACCGGGGTCAGGGAACCGCGGCAGGCGTGGAGCCGCCCGCTGCCAGGTAGCGGATGGGGCCATCGAAGCCCTCGCGCCGGATTGGCAGGACCTCCGCGGCGGGCTCGTCGGCGAGCAGTTCAACCCGCCCCGACCGCGGGTGCAAGGCCAAGGTCGCACGGAACAGGTCGGTCCCGTATAGGAGGGTCCCGGCATAGACCGGCCGGCCGTCCTGATCCAGGCGCTCCAGTTCCCATGGATGCACCGCCTGCGCCTCGGGCGGCACCCCCGCGGCGAGGAGGAGCGCGTCCAGACCGTCGATGACCTGGAACCGCCCCTCCCCGGCCCGCCGGACACTGCAATAGAACCGCGTGTAGTCCGACTGAGCCGCCGGGTTGTCGAGGCGGATGGTGCCCGACTCCACCAGTTCGAGCAGAGTCTGGGCCAGGCCATCCAGCAGGCGGGCCTCCGCGGCCCCGGCCAGCAGGTCCAGTGCGCCCGGTCGCGGACCATCCAGGACCTGAACCTGGTACAGGTCCTGATCACTGAAGCCCGGATGGCAGCGAAGGACGGCCAGGACCCGCAGGCCCGGCCGGGCGAGCGCCCGGGCACCGTCTGCGCACCGGTCGGCCAGCAACCGCAACAGGGCCGCGGCGTCGGTGCGGTCGAGAGTCTCCCAGGGACCGGGCAGCAACCGGGCCGAACCGGGCGCGGGCGGGGCGCCGTAGTCGGCCAACACGGCATCCAGGTCGATCTGGTCGGGGGGCGGGGCCGGTGCCTTCCAGTAGGCCCGTGCCTGGGCCTGCCGCGCCTCCTGGTCCAAGCGGGCCGCAACGCGCTGGAGCAAGTCATCCAGGTCGCGGTCGGTCTGGTCCGGCTGGTCCTGGTAGAGATTGATCAGCCAGGGCTCCAGCAGCCCCCGCTCCTCCCGCGGCAGGTCGAGCAGGGCGCGGGGGTCGCGGTCGACCCGGTACGCCACCCCGGCCGCCAGCAGGCGCAGCGGCAGGGCGAGTTCCGCCCGGTCGCCGGCCAGGTCGCGCCAGGCGGCGTACCAGGCCTGGGCGGTCTGGTCGGTTACCCAAGCGACGGCGCAGTACCGCAGGCTGTGGACCAGCGCCTCGCCGAGCTCGGTGAGTCGGCCGTGCCGGGCAAAGCAATCCAGCCAGAGCGCGATGAAGCGGCGCCAAACCTGAGGGTTCTGGGTGCGCAGGACGAGCGACCCGATCACCCCCAGGTCCCGGCTGGTCCAGGCCGGCGGGCGGGACTCGGCCAGCAGCCGATCCAGTGCGGCGGCACCCTCGTCCCAGCGGTCCAGCCACAGCAGGGTGTCGGCCTGGTACCGGGCGCGCTGGAACTTCCTGGCAGTTGAATAGGCCGGTTGGGGCTGCGCGAGCAAGGCCAGTGCCTCACCGTAGCGGCCGACCCGGGCCAGACCGATCGCGCGCCACAAGGTCACCGGCTCGCCCTTGCCGTCGAGCTCGGGATCCAGTTCTTGCGCTCGTTGGTTGCAGGCCAAGGCCCTCTCGTAATCCCCGAGCCAGGCCTTTGCGTGACCCAGATAGGCATGGAGCGTCGACTCCTGCGGCATCAGGTCCGCCGTGCGTTCCGCCAGCCGATGGTTCAGCCGATAACGCCCCTGATCCTGCAACGCGCCCAACAGGTGGCTCCAGACGGCGATGCGCCGCGGCTCCAGGGCCAATGCCTCGCGATAGGCGCCCAAGGTCTCGTCGGGTCAGGGGGATGGGGTCAGGTCTTGGGGGGGGATGGGGTCAGGTCTTGCAATCCAGCATCCGGGACACGATGCAAGAATGCATGATAGCAAGACCTGACCCTCACTCCCTGACCCTCACTCCCTTAGGGGTGAGCGTTGCCCTAGCCGATCGATGGGTGTATAGACACATAAACACCGATTTACGAGCAGACCCTTGATGACACGCTGGAACGTGGCCGTCTCCGACGAAACCGATCAAGCCCTGCGCATGTTCCTCGCCAGCCGCGGCGGTGGGCGTAAGGGCGATCTGTCACATTTTATCGAGGAAGCGGTACAGGCGCATATCCTGGATCTGAGCGCGGAAGAGGCGAAGGCCGCCAATGCCGCGCTCGGTGAGCACGCGATCGACGCCATGGTCGATGAAGCCCTGGCCTGGGCCAAACGCTAGTCATGCGCGTGGTGCTGGACACCAACATCCTGTTCAGCGCGCTGATCTCACGCCATGGTCCACCGGAAAGCATCTATCGGGCGTGGCGGGCTGCGCGCTTCACCCTGGTGACCTCGCGCGTGCAGCTGGAAGAAATCCGCCGTGCCAGTCGCTATCCCAAATTGCAGGCCGTGCTGCAGCCCGCGAAAGTGGGTTTGATGATCAACAATCTGCAGCGCCCCCTGGTCATTGAGGCGCTACCTGGCGGTTTCGAGACCGATGACCCGGACGATGCCGGATGCGCCTGACTGACGCCGACCCGCCCCTTGCGCGCACTCAACCACCGGAGCGCCCCAACGATGCGCACGTTCGCCTGTCAGTCCTGCGGCCAGGCCGTCTATTTCGAAAACTGGCGCTGCAATCACTGCGGTGCCGCCCTGGGCTTCCTGCCCGATGCGCTGCAACTGGTCGCGCTGGAGGAGGACGCGGCGGGTTTCTGGACGCCGATCATTCCCTGCGACACGATGCGCCGCCCCGGTGTGTTGGCACGATTTTTCAGCCGCCGACCCGAACCACCGAGCACGCAGGTGGCCGGCCGACGCTACCGCAAGTGCGGCAATTATGTGCAGCACAATGTTTGCAATTGGATGGTCCCGCAGGAATCGGGCGAGGATCTCTGTGTCGCCTGCCGTCCCAACCGCACCATTCCCAACCTGGGCCGTCCGGGCAATCCGGAAAAGTGGTATCGCATCGAGCGCGGCAAACGGCGCCTCTTCTACGGGCTATTGCGCCTGGGGCTGCCGGTGCGCAGCCGCGATGAGGACCCGGCGCACGGGCTCGCCTTCGACTTCCTCGCCAGCCAGGATGCGCCGCCGGATCAGCCGGTGCTGACCGGCCATGCCAACGGACTGATCACGCTCAATATCGACGAGGCCGATCCGGTCCGGCGCGAACGGATCCGAGTGGACCTGGACGAGACTTACCGCACCCTGGTCGGTCACTTCCGCCACGAGATCGGCCACTATTACTGGGATCTGCTGATCCGCGAGGGCGGGCGCCTGGAGACCTTCCGCGCCCTGTTCGGCAACGAGCGGCAAGACTACGGTGAGGCTCTGGAGGATCACTACCGCACCGGCCCGCCCGCGCACTGGCAGGACCGCTATATTTCGACTTACGCGAGCAGCCACCCCTGGGAAGACTGGGCCGAGACCTGGGCGCATTACCTGCACATCGTCGACACCCTGGAGACGGCCGCCCATTTCGGCATCGAGGTGGAATGGTGCCTGCCCGACGGCAGTGTCCGCACCGCCGACCCCGAATTCGACCCCTATACCATCGCCGACTTTCAGCAGATTATCGAGGACTGGCTGCCGCTCACCTTCGCGGTCAACAACCTCAACCGCAGTATGGGCCAGCAGGATCTCTACCCCTTCGTGCTGCCGCAGTCGGCCATCGAGAAGCTCGCCTATGTTCATGGTGTGATACGGGCGGGAGCCGGGAGCTAGTGCCCCCTGTCGCCGGTGGCAGAACAACGCCCATTACGTCGGCAGGACACGGCACAGCGATGGTGCAAACCCCACATCAAGGATGCTCGCATTGTGCGTTTCCGACATGAGATTCAGCGTACGCGCCATGGCTGAATAATCCATAAGAAATTGATTATAGAACCAATCCAATGGTTGACGGAGGATGTTGGCACTGTTTCTGCTTATTACACTGGCAGTCGTGGGCCGGATCGCTGAGGCTAACGCCCCAGCGTCCGATCTCCGTCTTCTCAGTGGTGATTCACCCCGCGTTAGCGGGGTTTTTTTTGCGGCGGGGTGGGATTGAATCGTCGGCTGACGTGATAACCGGCCGTAGGGGCGGGTTTTAAACCCGTCCCTACACCATAAAGGCTTGTCCGACTATCAGGTACGAAGACGATGTACCCTGATTCCGGCCAGCCGAGGCGCCGGCCGGCTGGAGTCCAAGGCTTCAGCCTTGGATCGGCGGGCCAAGGCTGAAGCCTTGGACTCCAAGCGAGACCTGCCGGGCGCACCGCCGGCGGCTATACTTCGCGCTCCGCTGCTATCGGTGCAGGATAAGGCATCAAGGTGCGCTCGTGAAGACCAGGCTACCCCCGTTCAGCAAGGCCCGCGTGCTCGTGGTCGGCGATGTCATGCTCGACCGCTATTGGACCGGGCGCGCCACCCGGATTTCGCCGGAGGCG
>Ga0247839_1000363_pt1 | contig 79339 bp, 78 predicted proteins | sample LaCruzMarch2015__6_FD_192405 | JGI IMG/M metagenome (GOLD analysis project Ga0247839, IMG submission 192405) | Freshwater microbial communities from meromictic Lake La Cruz, Castile-La Mancha, Spain - LaCruzMarch2015_16m | ecosystem: Environmental > Aquatic > Freshwater > Lake | place: Spain...
CAACTGAGGATCACAACGTTCCTACGATCGATATTGATAAGCCAATCGCAGATCCAGTGTCCAAGTTGCAGGTAGACACCTTGCGTGCAAACTGCGCCGAATTCGGAATTCGCATTCACTCTCTAGGGGATAAGGATCAAGGTGTAGTCCATGTTGTCGGTCCTCAGCTTGGAATCACTCAACCTGGAATGACAATTGTTTGTGGTGATTCGCATACATCAACACATGGAGCCTTTGGAGCACTTGCCTTTGGTATCGGAACTTCCGAGGTTGAGCATGTACTAGCTACTCAAACCTTGCCCCTACTGCGTCCAAAGACCATGGCAATTAATGTTGAAGGATCCCTAAAGCCTGGCGTGACATCAAAGGACATCATTCTTGCGATCATTGCAAAGATTGGTACCGGTGGTGGACAGGGCTACGTAATTGAATATCGCGGAAGTGCAATCCGCGCACTTTCAATGGAGTCACGCATGACCGTGTGTAACATGTCTATTGAAGCCGGCGCTCGTGCAGGATTGATCGCGCCAGATCAAACAACCTTTGATTACATCAAGGGCAATCCACATGCACCAGAAGATTTTGATGCGGCTGTTACTTACTGGAAAACACTCTTTACCGACTCAGATGCGAAGTTTGATGTCGAAGTAGATCTCAACGCAGATGAGCTAGAGCCATTTGTTACATGGGGTACTAATCCAGGTCAGGGACTTCCACTTAATGCTGTTGTTCCCAACCCTGCAGATTTCGCGGATTCAGAACAGCGCACAGCTGCAGAGCGTGCACTTGTTTACATGGGGCTCGAAGCGGGAACACCTCTTAAAAAGATAGCGATTGACACTGTTTTCTTGGGCTCATGCACCAATGGCCGCATCGAAGATTTGCGTGCAGCTGCAGATGTTTTGAAGGGAAAGAAGATCGCTTCATCACTTCGTATGTTGGTAGTTCCTGGATCGGCACGAGTTCGCTTAGAAGCAGAGGCAGAAGGCTTAGACAAAGTCTTTCTTGATGCAGGAGCTGAATGGCGAAACGCTGGATGTTCTATGTGTCTTGGTATGAACCCAGATCAATTAGCTGTTGGTGAACGTTCTGCTTCAACATCAAACCGTAACTTTGAAGGACGTCAAGGCAAGGGTGGTCGCACCCACTTGGTAAGCCCACTTGTCGCAGCTGCAACCGCGTTGCGTGGAACTCTCTCATCACCTGCAGATCTGTAAGGAGCACCTGACTATGGAAAAATTCATCACACATGTTGGAACAGGTGTTCCACTTCGACGAAGCAATGTTGATACAGATCAAATCATTCCCGCTGTTTACCTCAAGCGCGTAACCCGTAGCGGTTTTGAGGATGGACTTTTTGCTGCCTGGCGCAATGATCCTGATTTTGTCTTGAATCAACCCCAGTTTAAGAGCGCAACTGTTTTGGTAGCTGGTGTTGATTTTGGAACTGGTTCTTCTCGCGAGCACGCAGTATGGGCGCTTCAGAACTATGGATTCAAGGTAGTTATATCAAGCCGCTTTGCAGATATTTTCCGTGGAAACTCACTTAAGGGTGGCTTACTGACAATCATCCTTGATCAAAGCGATGTAGAAGCGATGTGGGAGGCGATTGAAGCTGATCCAACAACAGCGATCACGGTAAACCTTGAAGAGCGCACGGTTTCATACGGTTCAAAGAGCCTGCCCTTTGCAATCGATGATTACACCCGTTGGCGTTTGATGGAGGGTTTAGATGACATCGGCCTGACCTTAAAACAGACTGATTTCATTGACTCTTTTGAGAAAAAGCGGCCTGCATACAAACCTGCAACCCTTCCAATTCGTTCATAAGGGTTCAAAACAAGCGTAATTCTTTGCTTTTTGCATAGGGTGAATGTGCTTATGTAGAACTCTCAATCATAGATTTAGAGTTTTCTACGCATAAAAATCACTGTTTTTTCGCTTTTGTGCGAAATAAAAAAGTGCGACACGCGCATTTCAATAGCCTCATCACCCCTATTAAGCGCGTAAGTTTATGAACACGTTAAGCGGTTGCTTAACATTTACGCGTAAATAAGGGGATTTCAATGAATAAGGCCCAATTCATTGCTGCGTTAGCACCACACTTCAACGACAGCAAGAAGGAAGCAGCTCACGCTGTAGATATCGTTTTTGACACAATCGTTCGCAACCTTTCAAAGGGCGAAGATGTAATGATCAACGATTTCGGTAAGTTCAAGAAGGTTGACCGCAAGGCACGTATGGGACGTAACCCATTCACCGGCGAGACAATCAAGATCAAGGCTTCAAAGAAGGCTCGCTTCCTACCTGCAAAGGCGTTGAAGGAAGTTATCTCAGGAGATCGCAAGCTTGCTCCAGCTCCAAAGCCAGAGCCAAAGGTTGTAGCAAAGCCAGCAGCGAAGAAGGCTGCTCCAAAGAAGGCAGCTAAGAAGGCTGCTCCAAAGAAGGCTGCAAAGAAGGCACCTGCAAAGAAGGCACCTGCTAAGAAGAAGCCAGCAGCGAAGAAGGTTGTAAAGAAGGCTAAGAAGAAGTAATTCTTTTTACTCTAAAGACGGGGTCGGCTAACGCTGGCCCCGTTTTTGCATGTGCAGCACTAGTATTTCTACCATGACGGAGTACAAGGTTTCATACGCTCCACCAACAGGAAAACCTCTTGGCACAAATTTCGCCTTCAAAATTGGCACCAAGGTGATGATCCCATTGATGAACTTAGTGGGAAAAAAAGTATGGCGAGGCGGAGAGAAACTTCCTAAGACCGGCAAAATTATTGTGGCCAGTAACCATCTTTCATACCTCGATGTTTTATTCCTTACCCACTTTCTCTTCCGAAATGGCAGGGCCCCTCGTTACATTGGGAAAGAGGGTGTTTTCAAGGTTCCAGTAATTGGAAAGATCATTTTGGCCGCTGGCATGGTTCCAGTTGCTCGAGAAAGCAAGGATGCATCCAAAGCTTTAGACCACGCAGTCAGATTGCTAGAGGTAGGCCACTGTGTTGGCGTTTACCCAGAAGGAACATTAACAAGAGACCCGCTTGGTTGGCCCATGGTTGCAAAAACTGGGTTAGCTCGATTAGCCATTGCTACCCACACACCTATTGTTCCGATTGCACAATGGGGATCCCAGATTGTCATGCCAACATATGAAAAGAAGTTAAAGGTATTTCCTCGTACACCTATTCAGATATTGGTGGGCGATCCATTGGATCTTTCACCATGGTATGGAAAAGAGAATGACCCAGAAGCGCTACGAGAAGCAACGGCCTTTGTAATGCGTGAGCTAACAACTCTTCTCGAACAGCTGCGTGGCGAAAAGCGTCCAGTTGAAATCTTTGATCCCCACAATTCAGCTCTTCCTCGCACCGGTAACTTTAAGAAGGCCAAGAAGAAGTGAGCAAGGTTGTAGTTCTAGGTGCTGGCCAATGGGGAACAACAATGGCTCAAGTTCTCTGTGATGCTGGAAACCATGTCTTGATGTGGGGACGTAGTCAAGAACTTGTCGATGAGGTCAATCAAAAACATACAAACTCCAAGTACCTCGATGACAATATTTTGCCGGTTGGTTTAAAGGCAACAAGTAGTTTGGCCGAAGCTTTTGAGTACTCAAATATCTATGTACTAGCAGTTCCTGCTCAGACGCTTCGTGAAAATCTCACCGCCTGGAAGCCGATGATTCAACCTAACGCCTTGTTTGTGAGCACACTCAAAGGTATTGAGGTAAGCACCATGTCTCGTATGACCGAGATTATCGCTGAGGTCATGCAAACTCAGAACATAGCGATCATTACTGGGCCAAACCTTGCTAATGAGTTAATTTTGCGACAACCCGCTGGAGCGGTTTCTGCAGCGTCGACAAATGCAATAGCTGAAAAGGTGCAGCAGTTATTTACGACGCCGTATTACCGTGTTTATACATCTGTCGATGTTCTGGGGTGTGAATTAGCAGGAGCGATCAAAAGTGTTATCGCATTGGCCGTTGGTATCTCGATTGGAATGGGGTACGGAGAAAATACTCAAGCGATGCTCATTACCCGCGGCCTCAATGAGGTTGCCCGTTTATGTGCAGCACACAATGCAGATCCATTGAGCGCTGCAGGTCTTGCTGGCATGGGGGATTTAGTGGCTAGTTGCGGCTCTGCACTCTCACGCAACCGAACCTTTGGAGAAGTGTTGGGCAAGAGCGGCTCCATGGAGGTTGCTAAAACACAGGTAGCAAAAACAGTAGAAGGTGTCGCATCCTCAAGTGCTGTCCTTGAGATTGCACACCGCGTAGGTATTGAAGTCCCTGTAATCGAAGCGGTTGCCGATGTTGTTTCAGGCTTATTGACCCCAGAACAGGCGCTAGATCGCCTGATGGAGATTACAACTAAAGCAGAAAACTTTATTCGATGAGCAAGTTAACAGTTGCCATCATTTGTGGAGGCCCAAGTAGCGAACACGAGGTTTCATGTGTATCGGGCGGGGAAGTCCTCAAAGGTTTAGATAAGAAAAGCTTTACACCGGTTTTGATTGGAATAACCAAGGCAGGCACATGGGTTGCACTTGATGAAAACTATCCGCTTGCAATTATCAATAAGGTAATGCCAACAATTGAAGATAATGGATCAAGGGTCGAGCTTTCGCAGGGTGGTCTAGTAATCGATGGATCCTTTATAAAAATTGATTGTATTTTCTCAATTCTTCATGGGGAGTTTGGTGAAGATGGAAAGATTCAACAATTATTTGAAGATGCGCATATTCCCTATGTGGGTAGCGGAGTAAAGGCTTCAGCTGATGCGATGGATAAAGCGGTTGCTAAAGAGCTATTTTCTGCCGCGGGTTTAACCGTTGCACCTGGAATTGTCGTGCAGAAGGCAGATCCACACCCCGATGCAAACTCACTTTCTTACCCAGTCTTTGTGAAACCTTCAAGTGGTGGATCTAGCCGCGGTACTCACAAGGTTAAATCCGCTGACGCTCTATCTGCGGCAATCAATGATGCCCTCTTGTATGACTCAAAGGTTTTGATTGAGACCGCCATAAAAGGACGAGAAATTGAGTGTGCAGTTTTAGAGCGTGATGGAACAAGTTACGCCTCTGTGCTGGGAGAAATTGTTGTTAATCCTCAATTTGAATTTTATGATTTTGAGGCAAAGTACCTAGATGATGCAACAACTGTAAAGATTCCAGCTGATATTCCTGAAGGAGATTCCCAAGCTATTCAAATTGCAGCTATGCAAGCCTTTGATGCGCTCGGTTGCGCAGGGTTGGCACGTTGTGACTTCTTCTATACCGAAGACAATCAGATCATTACTAATGAGATAAACACTCTGCCAGGATTTACGGGTACTAGCGTTTATCCCAAGTTATGGCAGGCAACAGGTGTTACTTACTCTGATTTGATTACAGCCCTTATTGACTCTGCGATGAATAAGGCTGATTAAGGCTATAAATCTAAAAGATGTTTTAGCTTAGGTGTGTGACTGGGCAGGTCAAGGTACGTGTAATTCCAGGTACAGCTTGAACCTTAGAGAGAACTAGGCGACCAAACTCCTCCATGCTTGCAGCTTCAGCTCGCATGATTACATCGTAAGGACCAGTAACGCCTTCAGACAATGTGACGCCAGGAATCTTTGCTACGGCATCTACAACTCCAGTTGCCTTGCCCACTTCGGTTTGAATCAAGATGAAAGCTTGTACTGACATGAGATGTCCCTTCTGGTCGATGGCAAACGCTACCGCAGATGAGCCCCATCGAGGTAGTCGATTAGGCTAAGCGGTATGAACTTCGATGAGGCTGGGGTAATTGCGGCGTTGGCACGCATATTTGGTGGCTCACAGCGCGGAGTTGAGATTGGTATTGGTGATGATGCCGCTGTTGTAAAAACCTCTGAGCTCACCGCAATCACTACCGATATTGCGGTGGAAGGAACCCACTTCTCAACTGAGTGGAGTAGCGCCTTTGATATCGGGCGAAAGATTACCGCGGCAAACCTGGCAGATATTTATGCGATGGGTGGTTCTCCTCGTTACTTAGTAGCGGCGGTAACTCTTACTGGTGATGAATCTATGGAATGGATCGAAGAGTTAGCTGAAGGTATTGCGCATGAGGCCAGTAGTTGCGGAGCATTTGTTGTTGGTGGTGACTTAGCCAAAGGGCCATGTAAGATTATTTCAATTACCGCGGTGGGTCAGATAGATTGCCCTATTACTCGCTCTGGTGCGCAGGTGGGAGATGCAATCTATATCTCATCATTGCCGGGATGGTCTGCGGCAGGACTTGCGATCATCGAAGAAAACTTAGACTCAGATATTGCTCTGCACGCGGTCAATGAATTTTCTGCTCCAACCGTTGATTACTCGGCGGCGGTGCAGATGTACAACTCAAAAGCTAACTCAATGTGTGACATCAGTGATGCTCTTGTTATTCAAGCACAACAGTTGGCGGATGCATCTGGTGTTCACTTAACAATTGATAAGGATTTAATCGCCACCCATCCCGAGTTTGGAACCTTAAGTGAGTTAGCTGAATCAGTTGGCGTGGATGTTTGGCAATGGATCCTTGCCGGTGGTGAGGACCATGTCTTTTTAGCGACTGGAAAAGATTTAGATGGTTTTTGTATTGGCACTGTCACCGAAGGTTCGGGGATAAGTGGTGTAGAAATGAAAAAAGCGCCAGATACCTGGCGCCATTTCACCTAATAAAAATTAACGAGTTACTTTTCCAGCCTTAAGGCATGAGGTACAAACATTTTGACGCTTTGCAGTTCCACCAACAAGGGTGCGCACGCGCTGGATATTTGGATTCCAACGACGACGGGTCTTGACCTGTGAGTGAGAGACATTGTTTCCGAAGCTGGGCCCCTTGCCACAGATATCGCATGTTGATGCCACAGCGGTACTCCTTTTAATTTCGACTTACTTTTCCCGTACGGAACAGTCTGGTTCCAAGTGGAACAGGGGGTAAGGGTACCCCGTGAGCGTGGGTAGATGCCAATTGCCTCTATACCCAGGCGGGGGTTAGGCGTGAGTTAGACAACATGAGGGGTAGCCCGCGGAATTGCCGATGTGTCTAGATGTGAGGAGGCGCAAGATTGCCTTAGAGCCGGTAGAGCGGCTCGGAATCGGAGCACGAGTTCCATGAACTCTTTAGATCTAGCCAGATGGCAGTTTGCCATCACAACTGTGTACCACTTCATCTTCGTCCCCATCACTATAAGCATGGCCTTTATGGTGGCAGGACTCCAGACCGCCTGGTTTCGAACCAACAAGGTTAAGTACCTTCGGGCGACAAAATTTTTCGGCAAGTTGTTCTTAATCAACTTTGCAATCGGTGTTGTAACAGGAATTGTTCAGGAGTTCCAATTTGGAATGAACTGGTCTTCCTATAGCCGATTTGTTGGAGATGTTTTCGGTGCACCTCTTGCTATGGAAGGTTTGCTTGCATTTTTTCTTGAGAGCACATTCCTTGGATTGTGGATCTTTGGATGGGATCGACTGCCCAAGAAGATTCACTTAGCATCAATCTGGCTTGCCGCGACCGGAACCTTGTTGTCGGCTTACTTTATTTTGGCTGCCAATGCATGGATGCAACATCCAGTGGGGTACATCATCAATGAAGAAAAAGGTCGTGCAGAGCTTGTTGACATAGTCGCAGTTCTTACCCAAAACACTGCACTCGCGACTTTTTTCCACACAATTCCTTCCGCCGCATTTACCGGAGGTGCTTTTGTTGCTGGTATCTCTGCATACCTCATCATCAAGGGCAAGGATCTTGAAATGGCGCGCGGCACCTTTAAGTTAGGTGCGATCACAATGTTGATTAGCTTTGTGCTGGTTTCTGTCTCTGGAGATATAACAGCTCGAATTATGACTGAGCAGCAACCAATGAAGATGGCAGCTGCTGAGGCTCTCTATGACACACAAGCCAACGCACCATTTTCACTGTTAACTATCGGAACACTTGATGGCTCCAAATCCGTATTTCAATTGGGAATTCCATCTGTGCTCTCATTCATGTCTACCGGAGATTTCAATGGTGTCGTAGAAGGCATTAATGATCTCGAGGCTATGTACGATCAAAAGTACGGCCCAGGGGATTACACACCAAATGTTCCCTTGGCTTACTGGTCATTCCGTCTGATGATCGGCTTTGGCGCTATAGCTTCACTATTTGTCTTCATAGCTCTATGGAAGATGCGTCGTGGCGGTACTCCTAAGGGCAAATGGTTTGGCCCAGCGATGTACTCATTACCCTTCCTTCCCTTGCTAGCTAATTCATTTGGATGGATCTTTACCGAGACAGCTCGTCAACCATGGGCGGTGTTTGGTTTGATCAAAACCGAAGATGGAGTCAGCGCAGTTGTATCTGCGGGAGCGGTTCTCTTCACCATGATTGTCTTCACACTCTTGTACGGCGTTCTAGCCTTCATTGAGTTTGGTCTCATCATGAAGGTTATTAAAAATGGTCCAACTGAAGAGTTCGATTATGAGGATCCAGAACTTGGTGGTTCTGAAGATAAACAACTAGTGATGGCGTATTAAGAAAGGAGTATGGAAATGAGTTTTCAAACAACATGGTTTTTGCTAATTGCAGTTCTTTGGGTTGGCTATTTCATTCTCGAAGGTTTTGATTTCGGAGTAGGCATGCTCCAGCGATTTGTTTCGCGCAATGAGGCTGATCGTCGTGCCGTTCTGACAACACTCGGACCTGTCTGGGATGGTAATGAGGTGTGGCTACTTGTTGCGGGAGGTGCAACTTTTGCAGCCTTCCCGGAATGGTATGCAACGCTCTTTAGTGGCTTTTATCTTCCACTCTTTTTGATTCTTGTCTCACTGATTGTTCGTGGTGTGGCCTTTGAGTATCGAAGCAAGTATGGAAAAGCACAATGGAGACAACGTTGGGATTTGGCTATCTTTATCAGTAGCGCTATTCCCGCTCTATTGTGGGGAGTCGCATTTGCCAATATTGTCCGCGGTGTTCCAATCGAAAGAGCTGAGAGCGGCTCACTTGAGTATGTTGGTGGATTCTTCAACTTGCTCAATCCCTATGCATTATTGGGTGGCGTTGTAACTTTGACAGTCTTCCTCACACATGGCGCAGTATTTCTATCGCTTAAGACAACAGGCACTATCCGAGATCGTTCCCATGAAATAGCAAAGGTTTCAGGCCTTGTAGCTGCGGTAGCAGCGGTTGCCTTCCTGGCCTGGACAAATTTGATGCTTCCTGAGATCAACTCAGTTGTTCTAGGACTATCTGTAGCTGTTGCACTTCTATGGGTTGCGGGAATCTTTGCAAACCTGAAGCGTCGAGAAGGCTGGGCTTTCATCTTCTCAGCGGGGACCATTGCAACATTTGTTTCTACATTGTTCTTCGCACTGTATCCAAGGGTTATGCCAAGCTCACTTGGAGCTCAGTTTGATTTAACAATCACCAATGCATCCAGCACCGATTACACACTCAAGGTGATGACATTTGTCGCGGTCATCATGACTCCTTTGGTGTTGATTTATCAGGGCTGGACATACTGGGTATTCCGCAAACGTGTCAGCGCTTCACAGATCCCAAATGCAGAACATGGCATTTTGGACACAGTTAGTCATACTCTTCATAAGTGAGATCGACCAACCTGCGGCTACTGCTTCAACGAGGCGGTAGCCGCAGACTTTTCTTTGCATCAATAGCAGCCTCATTTATCTGGGTTGCTGTCATTGTTGCAAGTGGTCTCGTACTAGCACGGGTGATTGTCGCAATTATTGATCAGGACTCAACAGCTCTCTCCTTAATTGCCATACTTGCAGCGCTTTGGGCTTTTCGTGCCATTTTTCAATCAACATTTGAGACATGGTGCTCACTTCAGGCAAGCTCAATAAAAAAGCAGATACGAAACGAGGTTACCTCCAACCTTGATGCATATTCACATATACCGCCCTCCGTAATCACAACTCTTTTAGTAAAAGGATTGAACTCGCTAGATATTTACTTAGGTCGCTTTCTTCCGCAGTTATTTTTTTCGATGGTTGTTCCAGCGGTTGTGATCGCGACACTATTTATTTTAGATCCATTGTCCGCGCTTATTGCAGTACTTACGCTTCCCTTGATTCCTATTTTTGGTGCACTCATTGGTCGCTATACAGCTGATTCAGTCGCTAAAAAGTGGCGAAGTTTGGGCTCCCTATCCTCTTACTTTGAGGACTCGCTTCGAGGATTTATCACCTTAAAAATTTTTGGTCGTCATGACTCTCAAAGCTCTCGGATTAAAGAGATGGGGGATCGATACACCCGAGAAACGATGAAGGTGTTGAGCATTTCATTTCTATCTGCCCTCGCACTCGAATTAGTGGCAACTCTGTCAGTTGCACTCATTGCGGTAACAGTTGGAATTCGATTAGTTCATGATTCAATCGATTTTACGAGCGCACTTGCGGTTTTAATCCTGGCTCCAGAGGTTTACTTTCCTCTTCGAAATGCCGCCTCCTTATTTCATGCTTCAGCAGATGGAAGCCAGGCCCTTGAACAGTTGCAGGAGGTTGAGAAAAAGAAAGTTCCTTCAATTGAATCGATCGAGTGCGACTTTTCTCGAGTCGATGCAATCTCTTGGAGCCAATGGGGGCTCACTATTCAAGGCCGCAATACCTCGGTGATTGAGGCTCGCACCGTAAGAAACGGAGAGATTCATTTTATTCTCGGGGAATCAGGGGTTGGTAAAAGCACCTTTGCTCTCAACCTGCTTGGAATCACCCATGAAGCGGGGGTAACGCTTCTTCAAGGAACAACCTACAATCCCTTAGCTCCAGAATTGAACGACTCATGGTTCAAACACCTCGGTTGGATTCCTCAATTACCACAACTTGCACATGGCTCCTTGCGAGATCAGTTCCGACTTTTATCGCCGACCGCCACTGATGAAGATATTGAAAAGGTCTTAACGCTCTGCGGATTACGCACAGAGGATTTACCTCAAGGTCTTGAAACTGTTCTTGGAGGATCAGGTGAAGGAGCAAGCACCGCATCTGGAGGACAGATACGAAAGATAGCTGTGGCCCGAGCACTTTTCTCAAAGCCTCAACTCTTAATTGCAGATGAGCCAACTGCAGATCTTGACTCGCAGAGCGCGCAAAAGGTTATGCAAGCTTTGAGAGCTTACGCATCATCTGGAGCAATAGTTATTTGTATTACCCATGATGCATCAATTGTAGAAAGAGATGATTCTCAGCAAAACTTTGTATCGAAGGTGCTCTTATGATGTTTTTAGCTTACCTATTTGGTGCTTTTGTATTTATAGGCGGGATAGGACTTACTATTTCAAGCGGATGGCTCATCACCATGGCCTCATCCCATCCACCTATTCTTACCTTAGGTGTCGCCGTGACCTTAGTGCGCTTCTTCGGAATCTTTCGTGCTGTAGCCCGATATGGCGAACGAATGATCAGCCACAAAGCGGTCTTTGATCAACTTACATCTTTGCGAGTAAGGATTTATTCCCAGCTTGCAGCTAAGAGTATTTCTGCATCATCTGTGGTTAATTCTGGTCCGGCGGTTAAGAGTTTGGTCGATGATGTTGAAAGAGCTCAGGAGTATCAACTCCGCATCAAACTGCCCGGAGTCTCTGCAGCATTTGCCTTAGCTTCGGGGGTTTTGCTGGGATGGTGGATACGGCCTGAATCCTTAGTGATCACCCTTCCAGTTTCATTGCTCTTGCTAGCTCTGATCCCCGCACTTATTTCACGTTCTGCTCTTCCACTTGCAAAAGGCATAGAGAAAAAAGAGAGTGAGTACGCACGAATTGTGGATTCAGCTGTACATGGTGTTGTTGAAGCCAGAATTTATGGTTACTTAGAACAATCCTTTATTCCAGCACAACAGCATGAGATTGTAATTGGAAAGAAAGAAAGGTCCTTGATATTCAGAAGTGGCCTTTTCTCGCTCATCGCAAATCTCCTTATCGGCGGTTCTATCGCAGCATCAACGTACTTAGCCTTCAACCTTACGCAGGATCACAATCTTCCGGATGTTCAGATCGCTATGTTGATCTTTCTTCCGTTGGTTATGTTTGAAGCCATCACCGCTTGGTATCCGAATTTATTTGGATCAGGAAAGCTGATCGCCTCGCAGCAGGCTGTCGATGAATTACTGCTGACCGAAAGTGAAATCTCTCTGAAGAGCGAATTCAATGAGATTGTTAAAAAGATTGAATGCAGGAATGTCCAGGTTTCATGGAGCCAGGATTTCATGCATGGAGTTTCATGTGAGGTTTCTCGAGGAGAGTTACTGGTAATCCGAGGAAACTCTGGAACAGGTAAGTCAACCTTTGTAATGGGCTTGCTTGGATTATTGCCATACACAGGTTCAATCCTCATTAATGATCGGGAGCTATCAACGATCTCAGATCTACACTCCACCATCGTTGGTACCGTCCAGAAATCTCACCTCTTCAACACCTCAGTGCGGGAGAATATGAAGATAGGTAACCCTGATGTCACCGATCAACAGATCATGGATGTTCTTCATGAACTTGGCCTTGACTCTCTTATCTCTGAGATGGATAGCGGATTGGACACCATTGTGGGTGTTTATGGAAGAGGAATTTCAGGTGGAGAAGCAAAGAGGTTTGCCATCGCCCGCACCTTGTTAGCTAAGGCACAGATATACATCTTTGATGAGCCAACGGAGCATCTCAACTCAGAGCTCTCAATTGATGTCATGAATGCAATCAGAAGACGCTGTGGCTCAGCTATCTGCATTGTGATTACCCATTCTGATTGGGAAAACCCAGATAAAACGCTGACCTTGGTGCGATAACCAACATTTTCCCCTAGGACACGAGAGAATGCTCGCGTGGCAACATTAGAGAACAAGGTTTCAGCCGTTGTTGGTGACCGCACCGCCAAAATTCTCACGACTGTATTTGGAATAACAACTGTTGGCGATCTAATGCGCCACTATCCACGCCGGTACATGGTTCGTGGTGAGCTCTCAGATATCTCTGAACTGCGCGAGGGAGATGAAACGACGATTTTGGCGCAGATTTACTCCACGACAAATCGACCTTTGCGGGGCAGAAAGGGGAGCATCCTTGAGGTTGTCGTCACTGATGGAACCGACAAGTTGTCACTGACATTTTTCAATCAAGCCTGGCGAGAAAAAGATTTGAAGGTTGGAAGACAGGGATTGTTTGCGGGAAAAATCGGAGTCTTTAATAACAAGAAACAATTGGCACACCCTGACTACGAGTTGATACCGGATGGCTCCGATGTGGATTCAGCGGTTGAGGGATTTGCTGGAAAGTTTTTGCCGGTATATCCAGCCTCATCAAAGCTTCCTTCATGGAAAATCTCTCAATGCGCACAACTTGCAATAGGTGCGCTAGATGAAATCGATGATTTCCTGCCCTCATTTATTCGGGAAAAACACAAGTATCCAACCTTGCATCAGGCATTAGTGCAGCTTCACCAACCTGCAGATTTAGACCATGCAGAAATTGCCCGAGAGCGTTTAACCTTTGATGAGGCATTTCTGCTCCAATCATTATTAGTAATGCGAAGAAATGAGTTGAAGAAACTTGATTCAACATCACGAAAGCGGGTTTCAGGAGGGCTTCTTGATGCCTTTGATAAATCCCTTCCATTTGAATTAACTGCAGGCCAGGTTGCGGTGTGCAAAGAGATTGAAAATGATTTAGCTCAGCCGCATCCGATGCATCGCCTGCTACAGGGAGAAGTTGGATCAGGAAAGACCATTGTTGCTTTGCGGGCGATGCTTGCAGTTGTGGATAGCGGAGGACAGGCAGCACTTCTTGCTCCAACAGAAGTCCTTGCCGCCCAACATCTTCGTACAATTCAAGGACAGCTTGGAACCCTTGCACAGGGCGGAATGTTGGGTGGTTCTGATAAAGGTACTCAAATTACTTTGATTACAGGATCGCAATCTGCCCAAGCCAGAAGAGAAGCGTTAGCAAAGGCTGCTGATGGAAGTGCAGGAATCGTTATTGGAACCCATGCCTTGTTAGGCGAATCTGTTGTTTTCAAAGATCTTGGATTAATTGTTGTAGATGAGCAACATAGATTTGGTGTTGAGCAACGAGATGCATTGAAGGAGAAAGCCGTTCTACCTCCACACCTACTTGTAATGACTGCAACTCCGATTCCCCGCACAGTTGCCATGACAGTTTTTGGAGATTTAGATGTCTCAACCCTTCGCGAACTGCCATTGGGTCGACAACCAATTACTACCCATGTTGTTCCAGTTAAGGAAAAGCCAAATTACTTGGAGCGTGCATGGGAAAGAATCCGTGAAGAGGTTTCGCAAGGCCATCAGGCTTACATAGTTGCACCACGTATTTCAGCCGATCCTGATGCTGGAGCAGATGCAGATTTGGATTTTCTCTTTGGTGAGGAGTCAGAAGAGATCTCATCTGTAGAAGAGCTCGCACCCATGCTGCATTCAGGTCCCTTACAAGGGTTGAAAATTGCAATTCTCCACGGTCGTCTTGCGTCAGAGGAGAAAGAGGCAACGATGCAAGCCTTTTCACGGGGCGAGATTGATGTCCTGGTTTCGACCACAGTTATTGAAGTTGGTGTGGATGTTGCCAATGCAACAATCATGGTGATTATGGATGCCGACAGATTTGGCGTATCTCAACTGCACCAATTAAGAGGACGTGTAGGTCGCGGAACATCTCCAGGTCTATGTCTTCTGGTTTCACATTGCGAGGATCTGACACCAGCTCGTGAGAGGCTTAACGCAGTTGCTGCGACTCTGGATGGTTTCGAACTTTCACGTATCGACCTCGAACAAAGACGAGAAGGCGATGTATTAGGTAGAAATCAGTCGGGAACCCAATCCCACCTTCGCTTATTACGTGTGTTAAGAGATGAATCATTGATCGAAGAAGCACGGGATGATGCCGAGCAACTTATCGCTAAGGATATTGATTTAACCGACTATCCTGCGCTTAGGAAAGAGCTCGCCCAATTACAGCGAGACCAAGCGGTCGATTATTTAGATAAGGGTTAGCACAGTGAGAATCATTGCAGGTGTTGCGCGAGGTAGAACTTTGGGTTCAGTGGCTGGTGCGACCAGGCCTACCTCCGATCGTGCACGCGAAGGTCTTTTTTCATCGCTGACATCAGAGTTTGGAAGTTTTGAAGGCGTTCATGTTTTAGATCTATTTGGTGGCTCAGGTGCCATTGCTCTCGAATCTTTGTCACGTGGTGCAACCTTGGTTCATGTTGTAGAAAAAGATGATGAAGCACAGAAGACAATTGAAACTAATTATGAATTAGTAAAGAAATCGCATCCTGCCGGAAAGTTACAACTGTTTGGGATGAGTGCAGAAAGATTTCTCAAAGATCTGCCCAAAACAAAGTATCACCTTGTGTATATCGATCCACCGTATGATTTCAGCAATCAAGCGGTCGAAGATGTTTTATCAGCGTTGCATGATGGTGAGTTCTTAAGTAGTGATGCCTTTATCGCTGTAGAACGCACTGCACGTGGGGCTCAATTCATTTGGCCTGATGCCTTTTCGCCTGCACGTGAGCGAAATTATGGGCAAGCCACCATTTATTACGCTAATTTCCAGTCTGAGAATGGATAACTTGGCTCCATCTTGCTAGCGTTTACGCCATGAAGCGCGCTGTCTGCCCAGGATCTTTCGATCCAATCACATATGGTCACTTAGACATTATTGAGCGCGCTGCCCAACAGTTTGATCATGTTGTTGTTGCGGTTCTCGAGAATAGAACCAAATCCAGCCTCTTTACCGTCGCAGAACGAATCTCCATGATCTCCGAGGTCACCACTAAGTTTTCCAATGTCTCTGTTGATTCCTGGAGCGGATTGTTGGTTGATTACTGTAAGAGCAACTCAATTCAAGCGATTGTAAAAGGACTTCGTGCAGTAACTGATTTTGATTATGAGTTGCAGATGGCTCAGGTGAATCTGCAAGGCTCAGGGGTTGAAACCATGTTCATGGCAACTGCGCCGACACATTCCTTCCTTTCTTCATCACTAGTAAAAGAGTTAGCCCATTACGACGGAGATGTTTCAACGATGGTTCCTCCATCGGTTAACGAAGCGCTCAAGCTACGAATAGCGGGGAAGTAAAATGGACTCAGTAGAGAAGTTAACATCGGCAATTACCATGGTCGAAGAGGCACGTGGGGTACCACTGTCAGCTAGCTGCGTGGTTCATCGCGCCGAAATGCTCGAAGTTTTGGATGAAGCCCGTGAATCACTTCCTTCAGATTTTGAATCTGCTCGAAAGATTATCGAGACACGTGATGCCATTATCGAAGAGGCGCGCATAAGCGCAGAGCAGATGATTGCGATTGCTCGCGAAGATGTTGCACAGATGGTTGAACAGACTTCGATTGTTCAAATCGCTAGAGATGAAGCACGAAAGATTCTTGATGATGCTCGCGAAACAGCTGAAATCGAAAAGGCAGAGGTGGAGGAGTACATTGACGGGCGCCTTGCGACTTTAGAAGTAATTTTGAATAAAACTATGGACGCTGTCTCGCGTGGACGCGGTCGCTTGGCTGGGGCAAATGATAAGGATGTTTTGTCTCAACTTGCTGATGAGAATTAATCTTTAAGAGATTTTTATGAGTAAACAAGTAGATACATTTGAGCTCAATACATATGAGCTACCTCGCCGGGCTGGTGAGATGAAAGAGTATGAGTTAGATATTGTTGTAAAAGAAAAGTTTGGTGTTGATTTAATCGCCGTTCCGGCTGGCGATTTCATCGAAGTTGATGCACGTCTTGAGTCGGTAACTGAAGGTATTTTGCTCAGCGCTGATGTCTATGCGGTTGCAAAGGGTGAGTGCATCAGATGCCTCGATCCCGTTGAAATTGTGATTGATCGAAGGATTCAGGAGCTCTATAACTATGAGCCAACCAATGAGCGAGGTAAGAGAAAGAAGAAGCAAGAGGAAAGCCTCGAGGATTTAGAGATTGAGGATGAGCTGATGATGGATGGGGAGATCATGGATCTAGAAACCCCAATCAGAGATGCGGTAGTTCTCTCTCTGCCCATCAACCCACTCTGCAGCCAGGATTGTCTAGGCCTATGCCCCGAATGCGGGGGTAAATGGGCTGAGCTGCCGGAGGATCACGCACACCAGGCGATCGATGCCCGCTGGGCCAGCCTTGAGGGGCTCAACCTCGAGGACCCCGATTTCAAGATTTAGCCCTTTTAAGGGATACTTTCCCTCTGCAGCCATGCTGCCGCCAAATGATTGAGAAGAGGTTAGAACAGTGCCAGTACCAAAGCGAAAAATGTCGCGTTCAAAGACGCGTTCACGACGTAGCCAGTGGAAAACTACTGCAGCAGCTCTTTCAACATGTGGTCAGTGCCAGCAGCCTAAGTTGCAGCACACCGCTTGCCCAACCTGCGGTACATACAACCGTCGTCAGGTATTAGAGGTCTGATCTGAGTTCCATGCTCAGTGAGCAGCTGGGAGTAACACTCGATCCAGCTTTGCTTGAGTTGGCCTTTACACACCGATCATTTGCATATGAATCGGGAAGTCAGGAAACAAATGAACGCCTCGAATTTCTTGGTGATTCAGTCCTTGGATTAATTGTTACTGAAGAGCTGTACAAACGGTATCCAGATTTTGATGAAAGTCGTTTGTCGCCCTTACGTTCAGGTGTTGTCAACATGCGTGCCTTGGCGGATATTGCACGCGGATTACAACTTGGCCAATACATTCGCCTTGGAAAAGGCGAAGAGGTTACAAATGGTCGCGATAAAAACTCTTTACTTGCCGATGCCCTCGAGGCATTGATTGGCGCTATCTATTTACAGTTTGGTTTTGAACAATGCACTGAGATTGTGCGCAGACTAATTACCCCAACTATGGATTCTGCGGTCGCACGTGGTGCAGGACTTGATGGAAAGACAGCGCTACAAGAGTTAGCGGCATCTCTCGGAAAGGGTGCACCTGAGTACATTGTCAGTGAAGATGGCCCTGATCACGATAAGAACTTCACCGCGGTCGCAATGCTGGCTGGGCAAGCGTTAAGTGAAGGAACAGGAAAAAGTAAGCGAGAGGCTGAACAAGTTGCAGCCCGTGCTGCGTATGAGGCTTTAAAAACCGCCAATCCGCAAGGGTAAATTAGCCAAAATCACGCTCAATAGGCGATAGGTTTACCGCGTGTATTTGAAGAGTATGACGCTCAAGGGCTTTAAGTCCTTTGCTTCGGCAACCACTCTTCGACTCGAACCCGGAATCACCTGCGTGGTGGGACCTAATGGTTCCGGAAAATCAAATGTCGTAGATGCCCTCACCTGGGTTATGGGTGAGCAGGGTGCGAAATCATTGCGTGGCGGCAAGATGGAAGATGTCATCTTTGCTGGAACAAGTGGACGAGCACCGCTTGGTCGTGCAGAGGTTTCACTCACCATCGATAATTCAGATGGCGCGCTACCAATTGATTACACCGAAGTCACGATCTCAAGAATCCTGTTTCGCAATGGACAAAGCGAGTATCAAATAAATGGTGAAGCTTCACGTCTATTAGATATTCAAGAGTTACTCAGCGATTCCGGTATCGGCCGCGAAATGCACGTCATCGTTGGACAAGGTCAACTTGATGCGATCTTGATGGCAACACCTGAAGATCGCAGAGGTTTTATTGAAGAAGCAGCAGGAGTTCTTAAACACCGTAAACGTAAAGAGAAGGCTCTGCGCAAATTAGATTCGATGCAGGCAAACCTTGCGCGTGTTCAAGATTTAACAGTAGAGCTGCGCCGTCAACTTCGCCCATTGGGCAAGCAAGCTGAAGTTGCAAAGAAAGCAGCAACGATTCAGGCAGATCTTCGTGATGCCAAGCTTCGTCTTTTGGCTGATGACTTTATTTCTATGTCTAAAACTTTAGAGCTTGAAGTTGCAGATGAAAATGCCTTGCGCGAACGCAGAACAGCGGTTGAAAATGATCTTGACACTGTAAGACGGCGAGAAGAAGCCTTAGATGCTCAAGCAGCGGTTGAAGGACCATTGTTGCTTGCAGCACAGGAAACTTTCTACAACTTGAATTCTTTGAGGGAAAAGTTCCGCGGAACCCAGAGCCTGGCTCAAGAACGTTCTCGTTTTCTTAATGAGGAAGCTGAAGAAGCACGCACATCTGGTCGCGATCCAGAAAGTTTGGATGCTGAAGCACGTGCTCTTCGCTTAGAGGAGACTCAACTACGTGCCGATGTTGTTACATCTCAACAAGGTTTAGCGCTGGCGACAACCGCCCTTGCCCAAGCAGAGGTTGCACTAAAGAGCGATGAAGACACAATCGCAGCTGCGATGCGTGCCATTGCCGATGCACGTGAGGGAACTGCCCGACAAGAGGGCCACATTAAATCCCTCAATGCGCGTCTCGAGGCGATAGCGGAAGAGATTGAGCGACTTACAAAGGCCCGTGATGAGGCCCAAGCCCGTGTTGATCAAGCAAAGCGCGAGTACTCATCTCATGAACTTGAAATAGCAAGCGCTGATTCAGGAGAGCTTGGACTGGATTCACAGTACGAGAATGCAAAGTCTCAGTTAGAGATCTCTAAAGCAAAGTACTCCGAATTAATTGAAGCAGAACGTGCCGCCGATCGCGATCGAAATGCTGTTGAGTCAAAGCTAGAGGCTATGAAGATAACCTCCCAAACTCGTGACGGTGCATCTGCACTGCTTCGTGATTCACGTGGGGTTTCAATTCTGGGAAGCATCGCTGGACTCATTGAGATTGATAATGGGTGGGAAGCAGCAGCTGCAGCAGCTCTGGGATCATTAGCTGATGCGGTAGTTGTTAAAGATCTTTCATCTGCGGTTACCGCCTTAACTACATTGCGAAATGAAAATCTTGGCCAGGCAGATGTATTGGTCTTCGAACCAGGTCAGGGCGCAAATGGATCGATCCCATCGGGATTGAACCCTCTATCTGCACACATTCGCTCATCTTCTATTGGCGATCTCATTACATCCCTTTTGGCGTCAACAGTTGTAGCTGAAAATGCTAACGCAGCTGAAGCGATACTGAGATCTCATCCATCGGTTACGGTAGTAACTCGTGATGGAGATGTGGTCTCACGCAATCGTGCTCGTGGTGGTTCGAAATCTTCATCCTCCCTGATTGAGATCAAAGCATTAATCGATGGTCTCGAAACAAAGCTCCAGGAGATTTCACATATTTGCGATCGTCTTAAGTTTGAAATTTCTACAGCAAGCACCGAAGTTTCATCCCGTCAAGGTGATTACGATGCAGCACTTTCCAAGCTCAATGAATCAGATGCTCGTATTGCCGCACTTACGGAGCAGCTTGCTGTTTCAGGGCAAAATATGAAATCAGCTATGGCTGAAGTAGAGCGCCTCAATACCTCAATTAATCAGGCAACTACCGCTAAATCTCGTGACGAGGGAGAGATTGCAATCGCGCAATCTCAACTTCAGCAGCGTGGAGAAGTAGCAGAGCCCGATCATTCCCGTACCGAAATACTTCGCAACGATGTATCTATAGCTCGTACCGCGGAAGTAGAGGCAAGACTTGCAGTTCGCACAATTGAAGAGCGCATAGATTCAGTAGCAGCTCGTGCGCTTGCCCTGGAGCAATCAGCACAATCAGAGCGAGATGCATCCGAGCGCGCAATTTTTCGACGTGGTGCACGAGCCCGCGCAGCGATTATTTCTCAAGCAGTAGCCGAAGCGGCCTATGAGGTTTTGATTCACATCGAACGCTCTATCGCAAAAGCTGCAACAGAGCGTGGACGTTTGGAAGAGTCACGTGCAGCGCGTGATGGAGAGACTTTAACTGTTCGTACGCGCGGACGTGAGCTGGCTTCTCAATTAGAGCAGTTAACCTCCAGCGTTCATAAAGATGAGATTGCCCGTGCAGAGCAGCGTTTGCGCATCGAAACACTCGAAGTGAAAACGGTAGAAGAGTTTGGCATTGATACCGCTACTTTGGTTACTGAGTATGGCCCAGATAAAGATGTACCAACTTTCCATGAAACCGAAGATGGAGAAATCATTTCAACTGAGATGGTTCCATACCGCAGAGACCAACAGGAAAAACGTTTGGCTTCAGCAGAGCGCTCATTGAATTTGCTAGGGAAGATCAACCCTCTTGCATTAGAGGAGTACACATCTCTTGAGGAGCGATTGAAATTCTTAGCTGAACAATTAGAGGATTTGAAAAACACAAAAAAGGATCTTCTGGACATTGTTAAAGAGGTTGACGATCGAGTCCAGTCCATCTTTATGGAAGCGTATGAAGAAACCGCTAAACATTTTGAGGATATCTTCGCCCGACTATTCCCGGGTGGCGATGGTCGATTGATCCTGACCGATCCTGACAATCCACTAACAACAGGTGTCGATGTTGAAGCACGCCCACCAGGCAAGCGAGTAAAGCGACTTTCACTGCTTTCTGGCGGAGAAAAATCCTTGACCGCTGTTGCGATGTTGGTTGCGATTTTCAAAGCGCGTCCAAGCCCGTTCTACGTTCTAGATGAGGTCGAGGCTGCATTGGATGATGTCAACCTTGGTCGTTTGTTGGGCGTATTAGAAGAGCTGCGTGAAAGCTCTCAGCTGATCATCATCACCCACCAAAAGCGCACCATGGAGATTGCAGATGCTTTGTATGGCGTAACAATGCGTGGTGATGGTGTGACTGAAGTTATTTCACAGCGCTTGCGCGAATCTGACGCAAGCTAAGGCGCATCACGATGGGTCTTTTCAGTAAGTTCATCGCCAAGATAAAGGGCACAAATGATTTTTCGCCTGCCGATTGGGCAGAGCTAGAGCAGGAACTTTTGTCTTCAGATGTTGGTCCCCGACTTACTCAGCACTTTCTTGAGGCAGCCAAGAAGGTAAAGAGCGAGAATGCCGAGCAAGCACTTGTCGAGATAATGACTAAAAATCTTTCAGACAAATCCCATCAACCTATTCTTGGCGAAACAACCACGACAATTATGGTTGTTGGCGTGAATGGAACAGGCAAAACAACTTCAGTTGCAAAGTTAGCTTCACATTACAAACGCAATGGGAAGAGCGTTGTATTAGCCGCGGGCGATACCTTCAGGGCTGCAGCTGTTGATCAATTGAAAACATGGGGAGACCGAATCGGAGTTGTTGTTGTCTCTGGAAAAGAAAATGGAGATCCAGCCTCAGTTGCTTTTGATGGTGCAAAAAGTGCGCATGAGAATAGAAGTGATTTTTTCATCATTGACACCGCAGGACGCCTTCATAACAAGAGTGATCTCATGGCTGAACTTTCAAAGGTAAAAAGAGTTGTCGAAAAAGTTTCACCTATTAATGAAGTCTTACTTGTCATTGATGCAACAACTGGGCAAAATGGTTTGCAACAGGCGAAGATATTTACTGAAAGTGTTGAAGTCACCGGTATCGTTTTAACCAAGCTCGATGGAAGCGCTAAAGGGGGAGTCGCCCTAGCGATCGAGGCTGAGTTAGGGATCCCTATCAAGTGGGTAGGCACAGGTGAATCTGAGTCGGATTTTGCCCCATTTGAGGCGGAAAGCTATATCAAGGGGTTGCTGGCGTAACCCAGATGTAACACAAGCTCAACTTTTGTCACCAACCTGAAACCAACCCTGCCTCTAGTTGTAACTGAGCTCGGAGAAGGTTCATCCATCTCAAAGGCGAGAAATTTCTCGATACAGCTTAGGTGGTCTTTCATGGAGGAAGTAGTAATCAATTCTGGCGATACCGCTTGGATGTTAATTAGTACGGGGCTAGTAGTACTGATGATTCCAGGCTTAGCGCTTTTTTATGGTGGCATGGTTCGCGTAAAGAGCGTTCTCAATATGATGATGATGTCATTCGGTGCTCTCGCGGTTGTTTTTGTTGTGTGGATTGCATTTGGTTTTTCAATGGTATTCGGAGACTCAGTTGGTGGCAGAGGTCTGATCGGAGATATTGGCCAATTTACATTTTTAAATGGATTGGATAACTCTGCTGCGCTCATCGGAACTATTCCGGCAGCGGTGTTTATTGCATTCCAAGGAATTTTTGCAGCCATTACAGTTGCACTTATTTCTGGTTCTATTGCAGATCGTGCAAAGTTTGGTGCATGGATGGTCTTTGCTGGAATCTGGGCAACTCTTGTTTACTTCCCTGTTGCGCACTGGGTTTTTGCTTTCGATAACTTTGTTGCCAAAACTGGAGGCTGGATTGCAAATGATCTTGGTGCTCTGGACTTTGCTGGCGGTACCGCGGTTCATATCAACGCAGGTGCAGCAGGTCTAGCGCTTGCATTAATTCTTGGCAAGCGAGTTGGTTTCGGAAAGGTTCCAATGCGTCCACATAGCTTGCCGCTGGTAATGCTTGGAGCAGCTTTGCTGTGGTTTGGTTGGTTCGGATTTAACGCTGGATCTGCTGTTGCATCAAATGGAACAGCTGGACTTGCACTTCTCAATACAATCGGTGCAACAACAGCAGCCGTTCTTGCCTGGTTGCTTGTTGAGAAGATTCGCGATGGTCATGCAACTAGTCTCGGTGCAGCCTCTGGTGTTGTCGCAGGTCTCGTTGCGATTACCCCGGCGTGTGCGGCGGTTAATGCAAGTGGAGCTTTAATCATCGGCGCAGTTGCGGGAGTTCTCTGTGCTCTATCGGTAGGACTCAAGTTTAAGCTTGGGTATGACGACTCACTTGATGTTGTAGCGGTTCACCTTGTTGGTGGAATTGTTGGAACTGTGATGATCGGCTTTGTTGGCGTAGATGTTGGCCTATTCAATGGCGGCGGAACTGAACAACTCGTTAAGCAGGTAATTGGTGCCGGCGCTGTACTGGGATACTCATTCATTGCAACGTTGATTATCGGAAAGATCATCGATCTCACGATTGGTTTCAGAATCACCCAGGATCAAGAGATCGCCGGAATCGATCTTGCTATTCACGCAGAGCGTGCATATGAATTATCAGACAACAGCCAGGGCAGTGTCTTTGGTATCTCGAAGGGGGCTTAACAATGAAACTTATTACAGCAATCTTGAAGCCATTCAAGTTAGAGGATGTAAAGAACGCTCTTCAAGGAGCGGGCATTACAGGAATGACTGTTTCTGAAGCTAGCGGCTTTGGTCGCCAGGGCGGTCACACCGAGGTATATCGCGGTGCTGAGTACACAGTCGACCTAATCCCTAAGGTGCGTCTAGAAGTGCTTGTCGATGATAAAGATGCAGACTCTGTAGTCGATGTCATTGTCAAGGCTGCTTCAACAGGATCAATTGGTGATGGAAAGGTTTGGACAACACCAGTGGATCAAGTAATTCGCGTTCGTACAGGAGAGCGCGGCGTAGACGCAATATAAAGTAATACCTATGAGTACCCGCGAGAGGCGAGATCGATCGAACGAGAGCGATCGGTATTTATCTCAACTGTTCCAGAAAGCTGTACAAGCTCATACTGGAATAGATGTGGGTAAGGAGATAGCACTTGCCGCGGTCGGAGGATACGGCCGCGGCGAGTTGTCTCCAGGATCAGATTTAGATATTTTGTTTATTCACTCCGGAAAAATCAAATTAGAAGATCTTAAATCTCTTGTAAACGAGATCCTGTACCCCTTATGGGACATCAATAGCGTGGATCACTCAGTTCGAACTCGTAGTGAAACTCGGGATGCTGCCGCATCAGATTTGCGAGTTGCAACCGGTTTATTAGATATTCGATTTATTATAGGCAACCCTGATTTGGTAGCTAATGTTCAATCAGATGCCCTCGAATTCTGGCGTAGAAATTCAAAGGAAAACCTTGCAGCTTTGCATAAGAGCTTGCAGGAGCGTCATGTGCGTTCCGGAGAGTTAGCGTATTTACTTGAGCCAGATCTCAAAGAAGCCCGCGGAGGGCTGCGTGATATTCAAGCCCTTCGAGCAATTTCATTGGCAGCGGTGGTGCCTGTTCCTCTTGAAAAGATTAGTTGGGCAGAAGGGACGCTCAACAATGTCCGTGAATCTTTGCACATAGCAAGTGGGCGCGGAAAGGATCGACTGCTATTTCAAGAGCAGGATAAGGTCGCGCAGATATTACATTACCCAGATGCCGATGCGATGATGAGCGATGTTGCAAGAGCTGCTCGCTCTGTTGATTATCTGCTCAACTACACATGGCACTCACTGGAACACAAGAGCAAGGATGGCTTGGGGCGAATCTTAAAGCGAGCTCGAGTAACTACAGTTGCTAAAAATGTTAGCGCTTCACATCGCGAAATAATTATTGATGAATTCACCTCACTAAATGAGGATCCCGTTGTTGGTTTGCGCGCTGCGGCCACCGCGGCTCAGTTGGGTCTACCGCTTTCACTCGAAACCTGCACCGAGTTATCTGAAAATCTCAAGAAGGGTCGAGGAAAGCTTCCTACTCCTTGGCCCCGCGAAGCGCGTGAGCTACTTATCTCTTTAATCGGTGCAGGTGAGGCGATGGTGGGGATTTTTGAGTCTTTAGACCAGGAAGAGATTATCTTTGAGTGGATTCCAGAATGGATGAGTGTTCGATCTCTGCCGCAACGTAATGCGCTACATCGCCATACGGTAGATCGCCATATGGTTGAAACTGCGGTTCATGCAGCTCAGTTAACCCGAAAGGTTCAACGCCCCGACTTGCTTCTCTTTGCGGCACTTTTTCATGACATCGGCAAGGGGAGCCACGAGGATCACTCTGTTCGTGGTGTTGCTTTAATCCAGCCGATAGCCCAACGTGTTGGCTTTGATGCCAAAGAGATTGAGATCCTAAAAAATTTAGTGCTGCATCATCTGCTTTTATCATCTACCGCCACCCGTCGTGATTTAGATGATCCAGCAACAATCCAATCGATCCTCTCGGTGATACCCGATGTAAATACCCTAGAACTTCTTCATGCTTTGAGTATCGCCGATGGTGAAGCAACAGGAAGTGCAGGATGGAGTGATTGGAAAGCAACTCTGGTCAATGATCTCGTCAAAAGGGTCAAGAGCGCGATGGCCGGAACGGAGTTCGCCCCACAACCAGAGGTCAGCGATGAACAGAGAGCTTTGGCAGCAAAGGGTCAGCTAAGAGTCACATTAGAACAACACTCAAGTGGATATGCCGTTGAAGTTATCTCACCAGATAAACCTGGTTTGCTATCTATTGTTGCAGGTGTCTTTAACATCTCACGGCTAGATGTTAAATCCGCCCGTACTAAAACTTTGGGAAGTTCTGCGGTGATGTATTGGATTGTTACCCCAGAACCTCATGCGCCAGAAATAAGTGCAGCAAAACTTCATGATTTGATAGCCATGGCGTTAATCGATCCTAGGGATGTTGAAGAAAAACTCATTGCACGTGCTGCCTCTTACGCCTCTATTCCTGCGATTCCTGTACCAGATCCTGAGGTTGAAATCTTTACCGATGCCGCCACGGATGCAACAGTCATTGAAGTGCGCAGCCATGACAGACCAGGATTACTTTTTAGGATCGGTGCAGCGATTACCCAATCCACAATTGATATTCGTTCAGCGATTGTCACAACCCTTGGTGCCGAGGCGATCGATACCTTGTATGTCACAGAATTATCTGGGGGAGCGCTATCTCCTGAGCGCGCAGCTGAGGTCGCTTCGCATCTTAAGCAGGCCTTGAAGTAGTCTTCCCTCCTTATGTTTGAGTCACTCACCTCGCGCTTTAGTGGAGCATTTTCCTCCCTGCGCTCAAAGGGAAAGATCTCAACCTCGGATATCGAGGCTACATGCCAAGAGATTAAGCAAGCACTGCTTGAATCCGATGTTGCGCTTTCAGTTGTAGAAGATTTCATCGCAGATATCCGCCAAAAGTCATTGGATGCTTTGCCTACTTTGCAATCTGGAAGCAATCAGGCAAATGCAATATTTGAAATTGTTAATGCATCTTTGATTGAAATTCTCGGGGGACAGGCACGCAGAGTTCGCTTTGCAAAGAATCCTCCAACGGTAATCATGCTTGCAGGTTTGCAGGGTGCGGGTAAGACGACCTTGGCTGGAAAACTTGCGAAGTTTTATGCAGAGCAAGGAAACACACCTTTACTAGTTGCCTCAGATTTACAGCGACCTAACGCTGTTACACAGCTTCAAGTTGTAGGTGATTCAGTCAATGTTCCTGTGTTTGCACCTGAACCCGGAAATGGCCAAGGCAATCCAGTAAAGGTTGCTAAGGACGGTATCGAGTTTGCTAAATCAAAGATGTACAACATGGTTATTGTGGATACCGCAGGTCGTTTGGGTGTTGATGAAGATTTAATGAAGCAGGCATCTGATATTCGCGATGCCATTAACCCAGATGAAATTTTGTTTGTTGTGGATGCAATGATCGGACAGGATGCGGTCAGAACATCACAAGCATTCTTAGATGGTGTGGGCTTTGATGGCGTTGTATTGACCAAGCTTGATGGTGATGCTCGTGGTGGTGCCGCTCTTTCAATTGCTTCAATGACAAAGCGTCCGATTATGTTTGCATCGACCGGTGAAAAATTACATGAGTTTGATATTTTCTACCCAGAGCGCATGGCTTCTCGCATCTTGGGTCTTGGCGATGTTGCAACACTGGCCGAACAAGCAAAGAAGGCCTTTGATACAGATACCTCTGCAAAACTTGAAGCAAAGTTTGCAAGTGGTGAAGATTTCACATTAGAAGATTTCCTAGATCAATTGCAGGCTATGTCCAAGATGGGCAACATGTCTAAGTTGCTAGGAATGCTCCCTGGTGCAGGCCAGATGAAGAAGCAGATTGAAAACTTTGATGAGGGTGAAATCGTTCGAACTAAAGCAATTGTGCAATCAATGACCCCAGCAGAGCGTCGAGATCCGAAGGTATTGAATGGTTCCCGTCGTGCTCGAATTGCACTGGGTTCCGGTCGCAAAGTCTCAGATGTAAATCATTTGGTGGATCGATTTAGCGCCGCCCAAAAGATGATGAAGCAGGTCCGCAATGGTGGGATGCCCGCTGGAATGCCACCAGGGATGGGAATGCCAGCCTTGCCTAAGGTCAACGCTCCCGCCAATAAGAAGAAAAAGTCCAAATCAGGAAACCCTGCAAAGCGAGCCCAGGAAGAGGCGCAGTAACCCTCGATTTCCCTCTTTCGGGCTTAAATGGCAGAATTGGGCACCTGTTGACGGGGCCCTCTACCCCCAGCAACATCCACAATTCGATAGTCATATGAATTGATCGCGCACCCCGCTGCGGTTGATACGCATGGCACACATGTACAGGAGTACAACTTTCTTGGCTACAAAAATTCGTTTAATGCGCATGGGCAAAATCCGCACACCATTTTTCCGCGTTGTAGTTACAGACTCACGCAAGGCACGTAATGGTCTATCAATCGAAGAGATTGGACGCTACGTACCAGGACAAGAGCCATCACTAATCGAGATCAACTCAGAGCGTGCTCTGTACTGGCTCGGCGTTGGTGCACAACCATCTGAAGCTGTAGAGGCTTTGCTTAAGGTGACTGGAGATTGGCAGAAGCACAAGGGACTTCCTGGAACTGAAGGAACTCTTCGCGTTGCAGCTGTTAAGCCAGGAAAGGTTGTTGCTTACGAAGCAGCGATGAAGGCTGCGGCATCAGAGCCAGCAGAAGGCGCAACAACATTGAAGAAGAAGGCACAGGAGAAGCTTGCAGCTAAGGCAAACCCTGTTGTTGAAGAAGCTCCTGTTGTTGAGGCGTCCGAGCCAGTAGCAAACGAAGCGGTGGCAGAGGTTCCAGTTGAAGATGTGACTCCAGAAGTTGTGTCTGAAGTTGTTGAAACTCCAGCTGAAGAAGCGGCTGCAGAGTAACAATGATGGATGAAGCCCTAGAGCATTTGGTCAAGGGAATCGTCGATAACCCTGATGATGTTGTTGTCGCTGAAAAGAGCGGACGTCGCGGGACAACTTTAGAGGTGCGTGTTAACCCTGAAGATATCGGCAAGGTCATTGGTCGTAATGGTCGTACCGCAAAGGCACTTCGCACAGTTGTAAGTGCGCTCGCAGGACGCACAGTCCGCGTCGATCTCATCGAGACCGACGAAGTTCGCTAACAATGCGTTTGCTCGTGGGGCGAATTGGTCGCGCTCACGGAATTCTTGGTGAGGCGACGATAGAGGTTCGTACAGATGAACCTGATCGTCGCTTTGCCATTGGTGCAACTGTTCAAACAGATACTCATGGAGATTTAAAGATCATCTCCGGCCGGGTTCACAACGGAATCTTGTTATTGGGTTTTGATGGAATAACTGATCGAAATGGCGTTGAAAAACTAAGAAACACCCTGTTGTATGCCGATGTCGATATCAATGAGCCTAGTAATGATGAGGATGAATACCACGTACTTCAATTAATTGGCTGCCAAGCTGTACTTGAAAACGGGGATGTTTTTGGCGAAATCAGTGATGTGATTAATCTACCTGGCCAAGATTTACTCGCGATAAAGACAGCCAACGGAGAGCAACTGATTCCTTTTGTCCATCAATTAGTACCTACGGTGGATATCTCAAATAAGAAAGTTATTGTCATTCCTCCAGAGATAACAGGTGTTATGCAATGAATCTTGATGCTGTAACTATCTTTCCTGATTACTTTGCGCCTCTGCAGCTATCTCTACTTGGAAAAGCTCAAGAGCAAGGGCTAGTTCAATTTGGGATTCATGATCTGCGCTCATTTTCAACCGATAATCACAACACCGTTGATGACACTCCATATGGTGGAGGTGCAGGAATGGTGATGCTTCCGGAGGTTTGGGGCAAGGCACTTGATCCAATCATGACAGCAGAAACCGATCTGATTATTTTGACTCCGGCAGGAAAGCGCTTTGATCAACCGATGGCTGCGCATTTCTCACAATCAAAACACCTCGTATTTGCTTGCGGTCGCTATGAAGGCATCGATGATCGCGTGCGTCAACATTATGAAAACAAGAGTTACCGCGTTCATGAAGTTTCTATCGGTGATTACGTTCTTGGTGGGGGAGAAGTCGCATCCCTTGTCATGATTGAAGCAATAACACGATTGATTCCAGGCGTTCTAGGAAACCCTGATTCACTGGCGGAAGAGTCCCACAATGAAGAGGGATATCTGGAGTATCCAAATTTCACTAAGCCATCTGTATGGCGAGATCTTGAGGTTCCATCTGTCCTACTCAGCGGAAACCATGGTGAAATCGCAAAATGGCGCGCAGCCCAAGCAGCAGAGCGCGCAAAGAAGAATCTCTAGCCATCAAGTAGAGTTGACCTATGTGCAGATTGCTAGCTTTTACATCACTCGAGCGTAAGAGTTTTTACGATGTAGTTGGCGCGGATTTTGAGAAATTTGTTGCCCTATCTGCCGAACATAAGGATGGTTGGGGCTTGGCCCACGATGGTGTGATCCTCAAAGATGTTAATGCCGCTAAGGACTCTGAATCGCTGGCGCTAGCTAGTGTGGAGACAATTACCGATGGCGCACTTTTGCATCTGCGCCTTGCTTCCAAGGGAATCACTATCAATATTGATAACAACCATCCCTTCACATACGGCACAACAACATTTATGCACAATGGAACAATTCGTCCCTCTGATACCGCCGAGCAGTTCATCAATCAGAAGTACAAGGAACTGATTACCGGCACAACAGATAGTGAGAGATTTTTCTATGCGCTCTTGTCCCAGGTCGATGAACTTGGCTTAGTCGAAGGTGTACGCAAGACGGTCAATCTCATTCGTTCGATAGCAGATTACTCCGCTTTAAATATCATGGTTCAGACACCAGATACCCTGATCGCTGTCTGTGAGTTTAATGATGAGAATAAAACTGAGTGGAGCGGTCCTGATCATTATGAATTGCGCTTTACCCAACGTGGAGAAGATTTCTTAATCGCCTCAACTGGGTGGGGAAATACAGATTGGCAGCATTTGGATAATCATCAGATGTTAGTGATTGACCGTACGAGTTTGAAGTATTCAATCTCATCTCTATGACACGTACCTACACAGTCGAAACATACGGCTGCCAGATGAATGTTCATGACTCTGAAAGAATCGCAGGGTTACTGGATGAGGCCGGCTTTATACCAGCTACACAAGGGGAGCAGGCAGATATTGTTGTTTTCAATACCTGCGCCGTTCGTGAGAACGCCGACAACAAGCTGTATGGAAACTTAAGTTTTCTTGCACCGATTAAGAAGGCAAATCCCAATATGCAGATTGCCGTTGGAGGTTGCCTTGCGCAAAAGGATCAGGCAACGATTTTAAAAAAGGCGCCTTATGTCGATGTTGTCTTTGGAACCCACAACGTTGGATCCTTACCAGTTCTGCTTGAGCGGGCTCGGATCGAAGAAGAGTCGCAGATTGAAATCCTTGAAGCGCTAGAACACTTCCCTTCGACACTTCCAGCCCGTCGCTTATCGGCATTTTCTTCATGGGTTTCAGTATCTGTGGGTTGCAACAACACCTGTACTTTTTGCATAGTTCCAGCGCTGCGTGGAATTGAGAAGGATCGCAGTGAGTCCGATATCTTGACTGAAGTAAAGGCTCTGGTGAATCAGGGGGTCATTGAAATTACCTTGCTTGGGCAAAATGTAAATGCTTACGGAGTTGATTTCGGTGATCGTCAGGCATTTGCCAAACTGCTTCGAAAGTGTGGCGAAATAGACGGTCTGGAACGAGTCCGATTTATGTCCCCACATCCACGGGATTTCACCGATGATGTCATCGAAGCGATGGCACAAACACCTAATGTGATGCCTCATTTACATATGCCTTTGCAATCTGGCTCAGATCAAATCCTGCAACAGATGAGGCGTTCTTATAGAACAGATCGATATTTAGGAATTTTGGATCGCGTACGCGCCGCTATTCCACATGCTGCGATAACAACTGACATCATCGTTGGCTTTCCCGGTGAAACAGAAGAGGATTTCCAAGCAACCTTGGATCTGTGCACCACTGCTCGTTTTACAGCGGCTTACACCTATCAATACTCAAAGCGACCTGGTACCCCAGCGGCAACGATGCCAGATCAAGTTGCACCAGAAGTTGTTGGAGAGCGATATACACGTTTACACAATCATCAACAGGCAATTTCCTTGTCAGTTAATCAAGAAGCAATTGGTTCAACACACAAGATACTTGTTGGAGATTATGAAGGCCGACGGGATGAGGCCCAAGAGCGATTAACTGGTCGCAGCGAAGATTTCAGATTTGTGCACTTCGATAATAAGTTTGTTGCCCGTCCCGGTGATGAGGTAGAGGTAAAGATTACTGAGGCTTCTGCACATTATTTAATTGGTGAGCCACTATCAGTTCGGCAAACCAGGGGGGCCCGGGCACATCAGAATCGAATCGCAACCCCGGGGCCAGCCTCGACCATGCTTGGTATCCCAACGGTTAAAGGATGAGATTAATTGTAATTTGTGGTGCAACCGCCACAGGAAAGAGTGATCTTGCAGTCGCTTTAGCTCAAAAGATTGATGCAGAAATCATCAATGCAGACTCGATGCAACTATATAGGGGCATGGATATTGGTACCGCCAAGATCAGCATGGAAGAGCGAAAAGGGATTGCTCACCACATGATGGATCTACTTGATGTTACCCAAGATGCGAGTGTGGCCTGGTATCAAGAAGGTGCACGATCTGTTATTTCAGATGTTCATGCTCGCGGTAGGGATGCAATTATTGTTGGTGGCACAGGGTTGTATATCAAAGCGATTTTGGATGAACTTAATTTTCCAGATACAGATCCTGTCGTTCGCGCAGAACTTGAGCTCGAGTTCGCAACGAAAGGGATAGCTCCACTCTTTGAAAGACTTGAAAAATTGGATCCTGCGGCAGCGCTTGCAATAGATAAGGCTAATTCTCGCCGAGTGATTCGTGCCTTAGAAGTTATCAAGATAACTGGAAAACCTTTCACCGCAAATCTTCCACGTGAAGAAAGCTCTAGATACCCTCTAGCCCAACAATTTGGCCTGGTCATGGATCGTGACACCTTGTCTGAGCGAATTTCATTGCGCGTAGATCAGATGTGGGAAAAAGGTTTGGTCCAGGAGGCTGAGAAATTACTGGTCGCCGGAATCATGCAGGGGACAACAGCCCAACGTGCACTGGGATACGCGCAAGTGATTGCACAGATTGAGGGCAAGGTTACTCAGGAAGAGGCGCAGGAAGAGACAAAGAGAGCAACGAGACAGTATGCACGGCGTCAGGAAACTTGGTTTTCTCGTGACGATCGCATCACGTGGATCTCACCAACACAAAACGCCCTCGAACGAATCTTAGAATCGATAAACTAACAGTAATGATCGCAACATATGGCCACGGCACCGAAAACGATTTTGTTCTCGTTTTCGATCCCAGTGATGAGCATTCCATTACAACGGCGCAGACCGCTGCTATTTGTAATCGGCAAACAGGTATTGGTGCTGACGGACTCATTCGAATAATTAAGCGCGATACCAAGTGGTTTATGGATTACCGAAATGCTGATGGCTCACTCGCTGAAATGTGTGGGAACGGCATTCGGGTTATGGCGCGCTACTTGGTCGAGCGAGGACATCAGCCTGAAGGTATTTTTGCTATCAACACGCGCGATGGAGTTAAGCACCTGCGCGTTCCTCTAACAGATGACATTTCAGTAAACATGGGACAAGTCACCGATGAGGGTGAGTCGATTACAGCAGCAACAAATGGTCGAATCTGGAATGGTTACAACATCAGTGTTGGAAACCCGCATGCAGTTGTTTTTGTCGATGAGATGTCAGAGATCGGAGAGCTGACAGAAGCCCCAGTTGTGCGTCCACGAGATTCATACCCAGAGGGCGTCAATGTTGAGTTTGTGAAGGTTGTCGAAAGCAATGTGATTCAGATGCGTGTCTTTGAAAGAGGTTCAGGAGAAACTCGATCATGTGGAACCGGAACCTGTGCAGTTGCATTGGCAGCAACCCTTCACACAAAGGGAAAACTGCCGGCGATCTGGATTATTAATCCTCCAGGAGGAAGACTTGAAGTCTCGATCGATGGTCACTCTAACGCGACTTTAACTGGACCGGCTGTACTGATTAGAGATGTAGATATCTCGAGGTTTCTTCTTGAGTAAGGATTTTGATTTAGAGTTTGAGAGGTTGCTAAAGGAGAGCGCTCGAGTTGCAGCGGAGTTTGATGCAAGCGAAGAAGATCAAAACTTAGATCAATCGCAGGAGCTGTCTGAACGTCACGCTCTTCGGCGTGTTCAAGGGTTTTCAACTGAGCTTCAAGATATTTCTGAGGCTGAATATCGCCAACTGCAGTTAGAACGAGTCGTTCTTGTCGGTGTATGGACAGAAGGAACAATTAAGGATGCCGAAAACTCTCTCGCCGAACTCAAAGCTTTAGCTGAGACAGCAGGATCAGAGGTTCTTGAAGGTTTGATTCAACGTCGCGATAAACCAGATCCGGCTACCTATATCGGTTCGGGAAAGGTCATCGAACTTAAACAAGTTGTTATGTCCACTGGCGCTGACACAGTTGTGTGTGATGGTGAGTTATCGCCTTCTCAATTACGCCAACTAGAGGACAAACTTAAAGTTAAGGTTGTGGATCGAACCGCGTTAATTTTAGATATTTTCGCGCAACATGCGAAGAGCAAAGAGGGCAAAGCCCAGGTTGAGTTAGCGCAGATCGCATACCTGCTTCCACGTTTACGTGGTTGGGGTGATTCACTGTCTCGTCAGGTAGGTGGACGTGCAGCAGGTGGCGCAGGAATTGGTGGACGCGGTCCTGGTGAAACAAAGATTGAAACTGATCGCCGACGCATTAGAGACAAGATGGCAAAGCTGCGTCGAGAAATTGCCGAGATGAAGATCTCTCGCGATACCAAACGTCAGGAACGTCGACGTTTTAATATTCCATCAGTTGCAATTGCCGGCTACACAAACGCAGGTAAATCCTCTTTGCTCAATAAGTTAACTGATGCTGGCGTCTTGGTAGAGAATGCGCTCTTTGCAACTTTGGATCCAACTGTACGTAAAACTCAAACAAGTGATGGGCGTATCTACACCCTTAGCGACACTGTAGGGTTTGTGAGACACCTACCTCACCAATTAATTGATGCATTTAAATCAACCCTTGAAGAGGTATCTGAATCAGATTTAATCGTGCATGTTGTTGATGGTTCTCACCCTGATCCCTTTGAGCAAATCAGGGCTGTTCGTTTGGTGATCGATGAAATTGGTGGCAAGGATATTCCTGAAATAATTGCAATCAATAAGGTTGATATTGCAGATCCCCATGTGATTATGGAGATATTGCGAAAGGAACCTAATAGCTACGCCTTTTCAGTGCGAACTGGTTTTGGAATTGATGGCTTGTTACATGCGATTGAAAACTCATTGCCTCGACCATCTGTGGAGATCAAGGTTGTTATTCCTTATGACAGAGGTGATTTAGTGCATGCGATCCATGAACGGGGTGAGATCTTCTCAGAGCAGTACATTGCAGAGGGAACCTCTATTCATGCCCGGGTAGATGGTGGCTTGGCGCAAAGAATTGAAAAAGCCCAGGGAATTGAAAAATCTCAGCAATGAGTGGGGAATAACCCCGACACGCCGAGTGTTATAGAGCATGGAAGGCTTGAAGTGCGCCATGATGCGCCCGCAAGCACAAATTGAAGAGTTAATGTCGAGAGACTAAAAGGCGGTGAGAGCAATGGCAACAGATTACGACACACCCAGAAAAACTGATGAGGAACTTCATGAGGAGTCTCTAGAAGAACTCAAGGCTAAGCGTGTTGATGCTCAATCCGGACAAATCGATGTTGATGAAGCTGAAGCTGCGGAAAACCTAGAACTTCCAGGTGCAGATCTTTCAGGTGAAGAGCTTGCTGTGCGAGTTGTTCCAAAGCAGGTAGATGAGTTCACCTGCTCACGTTGTTTCCTGGTACATCACATCACCCAGTTAGCAAAGGGCGAAGGCGCTAAAGCGGTTTGTAAAGAGTGCAACTAGTTTTTAAGAGCTTCAACTAACTTTTTAGGATTGTTACTGGTGATTAACCAGTAGGGGGTCGAGTCCCGCGCATCTTCTAGTTCAACTTTGGCGGCATTGCTGGACCAAAATCTGATCGCTAAAAAGGCTGATGGATCGGCATCGCGTGTACGAATCAACTTCAATTCTGATGGAGTGAGGGCAATGGCTTGCCCCAGATACAGATGCTCTATCTTGGCAGAACCTACACGTAACTCTTTCTCATCAACTTCTATGGTCAGCCCAGTTCTAAAGTACAAAACAATAAGCCAAAGAGTTAGAACTATGAGGCTGAGTAATGCTGGGGTATTTCCTAGGGCGGCCCAAATCGATAAAACTAAAGAGAGAAAAAGAAAGTACACAAAGGCGATGAGCCACAGTGGCGCACGTACTACTTCTCTGTATCTCACACCATTTTCTCGCATGGGATTACCGTATCGGATATCAAGGGAGTAAAGTTCAGGTATGGCACGTATTCCAAGTACGACCGCTCCTGAGGGTGCAGCAATTCCTGAGCGCCATCCTCTTGCTCCAGTTGCTGGAAGCAAAATTCCATCTCACTTTGGTCACTGCTTTGGTTGCGGAGATCTTCATCCAACTGGGCTTCATCTCGTTGCATATGCAGGTGAAGGATTAGATATCACCGCAGAATTTACTGTCACCGAAAATCATCAGGGCGCTCCTGGTCTTGCTCATGGTGGTCTCTTGTCTCTTGCCTTCGATGAGGCGCTGGGAAAGTTGATGTGGCTACTGCGCGCACCAGCGGTAACAGGACGTTTAGAAACCGATTTTATTAAACCTGTTCCAATGGGTTCAACGCTACATATCACCGCTGAAATTACTGGTCAGGTAAATCGCAAGGTCTACACATCGGCAATCGGGCGTTTAAACTCTCCAGATGGCGAGATCGCAGTAAGAGCTGCAGCTCTTTACATCGTTGTACCGATGGAGCACTTCATGAATAACGCTCCCAAGGAGTACTTAGAGCAGATTGCAAAATCTCCTGAGCTGATGGCATTTGTTGATCCAACATTTGAAGTGAATCCATAGATATGAAACCTCCACAGATTCTTATTACTCGCCTGGATGAAAGTATTCCGCTTCCTGTTTATGCCAAGGGCGGAGATGCGGGTGCAGATATCGTTTCACGCATAGACATCACCTTAAATCCGGGGGAGAGAGCACTTGTGCCAACAGGAATTTCAATCGCATTGCCTGATGGATATGCGGCGTTTGTTCATCCACGATCTGGTTTAGCCATAAAACATGGGGTCACAATGGTGAATGCGCCAGGAACTGTTGATGCAGGATTTAGGGGAGAGCTTCAATGCATCATGATCAACCATGATCCTCATCAGCCAATAACATTTAATAAGGGGGATCGCATCGCCCAACTAGTTATTCAGAAGGTTGAGCGCGCAGAGTTTGTCGAAGTCCGCGATTTACCTGGTTCTGGTCGCGGTACTGGTGGATTTGGATCGACGGGCCGTTCATGAGCCAACATCACGAGGATCGCGACAAGGTTGTTAATGCTTTAGGTGGAAAGAAAGGACTGATTGATTCAGGTGTTCCATCTATTGTTTTCTTACTTGTTTTCAACTTTACAAAAGAGGTCAATACCGCGATCTGGGCGGCGCTATCTCTATCTATTGTTTTGGCGGTTTTCCGCTTGATTAAGAAGGACACCGTTCAGCATTCAATCTCTGGAGTTATTGGAGTATTGATTTGTGCTTACTTTGCTAATCGAAGTGGAAATGCAACAGATTTCTATATTCCGAAGTTACTAACAAATCTTGGGTATGGCTCTGTTTATCTACTTGCAAACCTGGTTGGCTGGCCGATATTAGGTTTAGTACTAGGGCCTCTATTGGGAGAAAACCTGACTTGGCGCAGCAACCCCGCCCGAAAGAAGATGTACATCAAGGCTAGTTGGCTTTGGGTCGGAATGTTTTTTCTAAGAATTGCAGTGCAGTATCCAATTTATAAGAGCGGAAATGTAAATCTCTTAGGAACAGTTAACCTGGCGATGGGATATCCACTGTTTTTCGCAACGGCTTATGGGACTTGGTTGATTATTAAATCTGGTCCGCCTGCGCAGAAGGTTACAGATTAAGAGATAAAGCAGGCTTTAATGTGGGTTTCAGCATCCGCCGAAGCCACGAAGAGGAGTTCATCTCCAGCAGCAAAAACATCATGTGCTTGCGCCGTGATCACTCTTCCATCGCGAACTATTGCAGCCAAAGCAGCATTTTCTGGAAGTTCAATCTCTTCTACTGTTTTACCTATGCATGCAGATCCATCAGGAAGGGTCAGTTCTACAAGATTTGCTTGACCCTTTCTAAAGGAAAAGAGGCGAACAACATCGCCAACACTTACAGCCTCTTCAACAAGGGCGGAAATTATGCGAGGAGTTGATACCGCTACATCGACACCCCATGATGAGTCAAAGAGCCACTCATTTTTTGGGTGATTGATTCGAGCTACCACACGAGGAACCCCGTACTCGGTCTTTCCCAAGAGAGATGTAACAAGATTTGCTTTGTCATCGCCGGTGGCAGCAACTAGTACCTGACAGTTGTTGAGATGGGCATTATCAAGCGATGTGATCTCACAAGCATCCGCCATGAGCCATTCGGCATCTGGAACGCTTTCAAGCTTGAGAGCCTTGGGATCCTTGTCGATCAAAAGCACTTGGTGTCCGTTATCTAAGAGTTCCCGAGCAATGGCTCGTCCAACATTCCCGGCTCCTGCGATTGCAATTCTCATTAACGTTCACCTTCTGGGCTACTTGCAAGGATTTCTTCGGTACGTGCAACATCGGCATCTGAAACCATTACGTGAATGAGATCTCCCTGTTGAAGAACTGTGTGCTCATCAGGGATTAAACCTTCACCCAAGCGAGTAATGAAAGCTACCCGTGCAGGCGTTAGAGAATCAACAAGAAGTGTTTGACGACCATACCAATCCTCGTGAGGATGCATCTCGCACAGTTGCACCATGCCGGTCGCATCTCTCCATTCAGAGCGCGACCCTTCGGGAACAAGACGACGCAAGATTTGATCTGTTGCCCATAAAACCGTGGCAACGGTAGGAATGCCTAAGCGCTGATAAATCTCAGCACGACCTGGATCATAGATACGAGCAACAACATTGGTTACACCATATGTCTCACGGGCAACACGTGCCGCCAAAATATTGGAGTTGTCACCATTGCTTACCGCTGCGAAGGCATCGGCATCTTGAATGCCAGCCTCTAAGAGTGTGTCCCGATCAAAACCAACGCCGGTGACTGTGCGACCTTTAAAGTTTGGACCAAGGCGGCGGAAAGCTTCTCGCGCCTGATCAATTACTGAAACTGTATGTCCTGCCGCTTCGAGTTCAGTGGCCAATGATGAACCAACTCGACCGCAACCCATGATTACTACGTGCACAGGATGTAACTTACACCCATAAACTTCCTTCCATGGCATCAAACAAGAGTTCAGCGCTAAAAATCGGTGATTTGATCGAACTAACTATTGAAAAGGTCGCACATGGGGGGCATTTCATCGCCCGTCACAACGGTGCTGTAATTTTCGTGCGACACGCAATCCCCGGTGAACTCTGCACAATTGAAATCACAAGCACAGGATCCTCCTTTAACCGTGCCGATGTTCTCCAAGTTTCCAAGCCCTCTGAGTTTCGAGTAGAGGCTCCGTGTCAATTTTCTCATCGTCTTGGTTGTGGAGGTTGCGACTTTCAGCACATCAATCCTTCATATCAACGCCAACTTAAATCGGATGTCATCGCTGAACAATTCTCCAGAATTGCCAAAAAGGATATTCGGGTTGAGGTAGAAGAGGTAGGAGCTTCAATCGGATGGAGAACTCGCGCTATCGCAACAACTAATCGAAACGGCAAACTTGGTTTTTACAAATCACGATCTCATTCAATTGCACCCGTAGACAATTGCATTATCTGTGTAGATGGAATGAACTTTTCTGAGATCTCGTCACGTGCCCTGAAGGGGGATGTTCGAGTTGAGATCGGCGCCTCAAATTCGGGGGAGCGCACCATCGCATTAGCTCCAACCCGCGGCGAAGAAAAGGCGAGAATTACAGAAGGTCCAACGGTTTTACATGAAAGAGTTGAAGGTAGAACTCTTGAGGTAAGCCATGAATCTTTTTGGCAAAGTCATGCAAAGGCTCCTGCGGTGTTGACGAAGACTGTTCTGGATTTTGCTAAGTTCAAAAGCGGGGAACATGTTCTAGATCTTTATGGTGGTGTTGGTTTGTTTACTGCGGCCATCATCGATGAAGTCGGCGAGAACGGCCAAGTAGATCTGATAGAAGGAAGCAAAGTTGCTACAGAGGATGCGCGAAGAAATTTCGCCGCATATAAAAATGTAACTGTTGCTTCAGGTGATGTTGCCAAATTACTGCCTCGCGTGACTTCGGCAGATGTAGTTGTTTTAGACCCTCCACGTGAAGGTGCTGGCAAGGATGTGATTTCGCAGATTGCTGCATTAAAACCTAGGGCCATTGTGTATGTCGCTTGTGACCCAGCTGCCTTGGCTAGAGATACCGCCTATCTTGAAGATCACAGTTATGCACTAGCGGGGTTACGTGCCTTTGATCTCTTTCCAATGACACATCACATCGAATGTGTTGCCCTGTATGAGCGTGCTGAGGTATCTTGAGCGCCTGTTAAGCGCATCGACGAAAGGCTGATAATGAGTAAGAACTCTTTCAACGCAAAAAAGAATCTAGAAGTTGCGGGTAAGAGTTTTGAGATATTTGATATCTCCCAGATCGATGGTGCAGCCAACCTTCCTTATAGCTTGAAGGTTTTACTTGAGAACTTGTTACGTACTGAAGATGGCGCAAACATCACAGCTGAGCACATCAAAGCCTTGGCATCTTGGGATCCATCAGTTGAGCCAGATACTGAGATTCAATTTACGCCAGCTCGTGTGATCATGCAGGACTTCACAGGTGTTCCTTGTGTAGTCGACCTTGCCACGATGCGTGAGGCCATTGTTGATCTGGGGGGAGATCCTTCAAAGGTAAACCCACTTGCCCCTGCTGAACTAGTAATTGATCACTCTGTTATCGCAGATAAGTTTGGAACCAAGGATTCATTTGAGCAAAATACAGATATTGAGTACGAGCGCAATCAAGAGCGTTACCGCTTCTTGCGTTGGGGACAAACCGCTTTTGATGAGTTCAAGGTTGTTCCACCTGGAACAGGAATTGTTCACCAGGTAAATATTGAATACCTCGCACGTGTTGTCATGACACGAACTGTTGAGGGAACATTGCGTGCATATCCAGATACCGTTGTGGGTACCGATTCACACACCACAATGGTCAATGGACTCGGAGTTCTTGGTTGGGGCGTAGGCGGCATTGAGGCCGAGGCGGCTTTGCTTGGTCAGCCGGTTTCGATGCTTATTCCTCGCGTTGTTGGATTCAAGCTCACAGGCGAACTTCCATTAGGAACAACCGCCACAGATATGGCGCTAACCATCACAGAGATCCTACGTAAGGTCGGTGTTGTAGGTAAGTTTGTTGAGTTCTTTGGCCCTGGCGTAACAGCGGTCCCAATGGCTAACCGAACCACAATTGGAAATATGAGCCCTGAGTACGGCTCAACATGTGCAATCTTCCCAATCGATGAGGAAACCCTTCGATACCTGCGACTTACTGGTCGCACCGAGGATCAACTCGCATTAGTTGAAAAATACGCAAAGGCACAGGGAATGTGGCATGACCCATCAGTTGAGCCACGTTTTTCTCAAGTTGTAGAACTAGACCTTTCAACTGTTGTTCCATCTATTTCAGGTCCAAAGCGACCACAGGATCGCATCTCCCTTAGCGATTCAAAGAGCGCATTCGAGAAGGTTCTACCTGGCTATTTTGGTGAGAAAACAAATAAGGGCGAGGTTTCTGCGGGCGCAACTCGTGTCAAGAATGGCGATGTTGTTATTGCATCTATCACTTCATGTACAAACACTTCTAACCCATCTGTAATGATCGGTGCAGCTCTCCTTGCAAAGAAAGCGGTTGAAAAGGGTTTGAAATCAAAGCCTTGGGTAAAGACGACTTTGGCCCCAGGATCAAAGGTTGTCACTGATTACTATGATCGTGCAGATTTAACCAAGTACATGGAAGCGCTCGGCTTTAACCTAGTTGGTTATGGATGCGTTACATGTATCGGTAACTCAGGACCTCTTCCTATCGAAATCAGTAAAGCGGTTAATGAGGGTGATTTAGCTGTAACAGCGGTACTTTCTGGAAACCGAAACTTTGAAGGTCGCATCAGCCCAGATGTAAAGATGAACTACCTAGCATCTCCACCACTTGTCGTTGCTTATGCAATCGCAGGAACAATGGATCATGATTTTGAAACCGATTCTTTGGGTAAAGATACCTCAGGCAATGATGTATACCTGAAAGATATTTGGCCGACTCCTCAGGAGATTCAATCAGTGATTGACTCTTCAATCTCATCAGAGATGTTTACCAAGGATTATGCAACAGTTTTTGAGGGCGATCATCGTTGGAAGTCACTTGCAACACCTACAGGCAAGGTATTTGAGTGGGATGCGAAATCAACCTACGTTCGCAAGCCGCCTTACTTTGAAGGAATGCCAAAGAACCCAACTCCTGTAACTGATATCTCAGATGCACGCGTTCTCGCCGTTCTGGGTGATTCAGTCACAACAGATCACATCTCTCCAGCCGGAAATATCAAGGCAGAATCGCCAGCAGGTAAGTACTTAGCTGAGCATGGAATTGAACGGGCAGATTTCAACTCATATGGATCACGCCGCGGTAATCACGAGGTAATGATCCGTGGAACCTTCGCCAACATTCGCCTCAAGAACTTGTTGCTCAATGGCGTTGAAGGTGGATTTACTCGCAACTTCCTTAGCAATGGTGATCAAACAACTATTTATGATGCATCAGTTGCTTATCAAGAAGCTGGTGTTCCACTAGTTATCTTGGCCGGTAAAGAGTATGGCTCAGGCTCATCACGTGACTGGGCTGCAAAGGGAACAGCATTACTAGGCGTCCGAGCCGTTATTGCCGAGAGCTTTGAACGTATTCACCGTTCAAACTTAATCGGAATGGGTGTTTTGCCATTGCAGTTCAAAGATGGAGAAACAGCCGCATCACTTGGTCTCGATGGAACCGAGGTTTTCTCTATCACCGGAATTACTGCGCTCAACAATGGGGGAGTTCCGAAGGAGCTAACCGTCACAGCTGGAGATAAGACATTTACCGCAAAGGTACGTATCGATACACCTGGTGAGGCTGATTACTACCGTCATGGCGGAATCATGCAGTACGTACTTCGATCATTGTTGGCTGAGTAAATACTTACTCACTCACGATGAAGATCAACATTCAGTCGCCAGACCAACTGCGGGGCATGAGCCCTGCGGAATTGGATTCACTAGCAGCTGATATTCGCGAGTTTCTCATTGAAAAGGTCTCGCAAACCGGTGGCCATCTTGGACCCAATCTTGGTGTGGTGGAGTTAACCATCGCTGTTCATAGAGTCTTTCAATCTCCACGCGATGTTGTTCTCTTTGATACCGGCCACCAATCCTATGTGCACAAGATTCTTACTGGTCGCGCAGATCAATTTGATTTGTTAAGGCAGCGCAATGGAATTTCGGGTTACCCTAACCGTCGTGAAAGCGAACATGATGTAATTGAAAACTCTCACGCATCCACCGCTTTATCGTGGGCAGATGGAGTCTCTCGCGGATTTTCATTGTCCGGACAATCAGATCGTCACGTGGTCGCTGTTGTTGGCGATGGAGCTTTAACTGGGGGGATGTCCTGGGAAGCGCTCAATAACCTTTCTCCAGAATCGGATAGAAACCTCGTAATTGTCGTTAACGATAATGAGCGTTCATATTCTCCAACTATTGGTGGTTTAGCAGATCACTTAACCTCACTTCGCGCTTCCAGAGAGTACGAGCGAGTCCTTGGTCGTGGCAAACGCGTTCTTCAAAAGACTCCAGTTGTAGGCAAGTACATTTATGGAACCCTGCATGGACTCAAAAAAGGTATCAAGGATATGTTGGCGCCTCAGGGCATGTTTGAAGATCTAGGTTTCAAGTACTTAGGCCCAATCAATGGCCACGACATTTCCGCAATGGAAAAGACTCTACAGATGGCCAAAGAGTTCGGATCACCGGTAATTGTCCATGCGATTACTGAAAAGGGTCGTGGCTACACACCAGCCCTTGAAGATGTTGCTGAGAAGTTTCACGCCGTTGGAATTGTTGATCCAGTAACCGGAAAGCCGCTCAAAGCATCAGCGACATCGTGGACCAATGTGTTTTCAGAAGAGATTACTCAGATTGGTAGCGAGAATTCAAGGGTAGTTGCGATAACCGCTGCAATGTTGGGGCCAACTGGTTTAGATAAGTTCTCGCAAAGTTTTCCGGAAAGAACTATCGATGTGGGCATAGCAGAGCAGCACGCTGTTACCAGCGCAGCTGGGTTGGCTTACGCAGGAATGCACCCAGTTATTGCTATTTATTCAACCTTTCTTAATCGGGCCTTTGACCAGTTACTGCTAGATGTTGCATTGCACAACGCAGGAGTCACCTTCGTTTTAGACCGAGCAGGAATTACAGGAGATGATGGTCCATCTCATCACGGCATCTGGGATTTAGCGCTAACTGGAATCGTTCCTAATATGCGAGTTGGTGCCCCACGTGATGGAGCACGACTGAAGGAGATCCTGCGTGATTGTGTTGCTATTAGCAACGCGCCTTCGATGATTCGATTCCCCAAAGGCGCGATCCCAGCAGATATTCCAGCACTAGAACGGGTATCCGGAGTAGATCTTTTGCATCGCGGTGCATCAAAGAAGGTTTTGCTCATTAGCATCGGCGCCATGGCAGGAATGGCTCTCGAGGTCGCGCAGATTGCACATGAACGATCAATCGAAATTACAGTAGTAGATCCGGTCTGGGTTAAACCAATTTCCCCAGCGGTGATTGAGATGTGTTCCGATTACTCAACCGTAGTTGTTTTAGAGGATGGGATTAAGCATGCTGGTATCGCCAGTGCAATCTCTGAAAGCTTGCGCGATCTAGGAAGCAACTGCTCTCTGCACTCAATCGGTGTTCCACTTGAATTCATCGAACACTCAAAGCGCAATGAAATTCTTGATGATCTAGAAATCACCCCTGCTGCAATAGTGCAGCAGATTGCAGGGTGGATTTCTTAGTTTTAAGGAAGTGATGCAACGCCCTTGTCATGGAAGCGCTTGCCGGTTACTGATTCGCTAATTCCTTCACGATCCAAGTACGGCAAGATTCCACCCAAGTGCATTGGCCATCCAGCGCCCATCAACATACACAGATCAATCTCAGCAGGAGTTGTCACAACGCCTTCATCAAGCATCATGCGTGCCTCTTCTGCCAACGCCTTCAGCGCTCGTGCACGTACTTGCTCAGCGGTAGATGGAGTTGTTCCCTTTTCTACGAGCGCAAGTGCTGCGGGGTTTGCACCGACTGAGCCATCCTCGCCCTTGATGTAGAAGTTGCGAACACCTTCCTTCACCATGCGCTGCATAGTTGGAGAGATTCGGTAGCGAGGGCCAAGGTTGTTGTGCAAGGTTTCTGAAACATGCAGAGCAACTCCAGGTCCCACGAGATCCAATAACTGGAATGGAGACATTGGGAAACCGATCTCCATCATCGCAGAGTCTGCAACATCAGGTGCGGTTCCCTCATCAACTGCATCAGTAACCTCGCCCATAAAACGCGTGAGCAAGCGGTTAACAACAAAGCCAGGAGCATCCTTACAAATGATCATGGTCTTCTTGAGCTCCTTGCCAACAGCAATTGCCGTAGCAGTGGTTGCATCATCAGTCGTAGATGTACGTGCAACCTCTAGCAATGGCATTACCGCAACTGGATTAAAGAAGTGGAAGCCGACAACACGCTCTGGGTTCTTGAGTCCTTCAGTCATACGTTCGACCGATAGGGAGGAGGTATTAGTAGCAAGCACGCACTCAGGAGAAACAATGCTTTCTAGTTTTTTGAATAGCTCTTGCTTCAGTGAAAGCTCCTCAAAGATGGCTTCAATGACAAAGTCGCACCCAGCAAAAACAGATTGATCTGCAGATCCCGAGATCAAAAGTGATAGTCGACCAGCTGCTTCAGCGCTCATACGCTTCTTTTCGACCTGCTTAGCTAGCTCGTTCTTAACCCATGCAACACCTTTATCGGCACGTGCCTGATCAATATCAGTCATCACCACAGGACACTTGAGATTTCGTAACAAGAGCAGCGCCAGCTGTGATGCCATCAATCCTGCACCGACAACTCCAACCTTTGTAACCTTGCGAGCTAGCGCCGGCTTTGGAGCACCTTCTACCTTCTTGCGCTTTTTCTGAATCAAATTAAATGCGTACAACGATGCACGCAGGGGATCAGACATTGTTAAATCAGCAAGGACTTGATCCTCGGCATCAAAACCTTCGCCTAATGTGTTTGTTCTAGCCGCTGCAATGAGCTCAAGAGCTTTCATCGGAGATGCAATCGTTGCACCCCCATACTTTTTCAGCGCCGCAGCCTTACCTGTTGCTAGAGCGCTTTCCCAGGCTGGATCATTGCTGTAATCAGCGCGTTCGACCTTTGTCGTTCCGTTGAGAACGCCAACAGCAAAACCAATTGATCGTTCTAGGAAATCTGCAGGTTCAAACATCGCATCTACCACGCCAAGTTTAAGAGCATCCTTAGCCTTCATCATGGTGTTGTTGTTGAGAGCGTTAAGCATGATCACCTGAACGGCACGTTCTGGTCCGATCAACTTAGGCAGGATCGTCGCACCGCCCCAGCCCGGAACTAATCCCAAGAAAACCTCTGGCAGCGCTGTAAATGCTGTTGTTGCAACTGTGCGGTAATGACAGTGAAGACCAACCTCAAGACCTCCACCAAGTGCCAAGCCATTGATAAATGCAAATGTAGGAATTTTGCTTTCACCTAAACGTCGAAATACATCATGTCCTAGCTTTCCAATAGCCAATGATTGACTGCGATCATTTAAAAATGAGAGTGCAGATAAATCGGCACCTGCTGCAAAGATAAATGGCTTACCTGTAATCGCAATCGCTGCAGGATTGCGTCCGATCGCATCGGTGATCGCTGCATCGAGCGCCTTCACCGATTGTGCTCCAAATGTATTTGGACGGTTGTGATCATGTCCGTTATCCAAAGTTATAAGCGCCATTGAACCCTGGCCACCAAAGGCGGCAAGATCTATGTCGCGCACTAAGGCGTTGGTAACTACCTCTTCAGGTGCTCCTGCTGGAAGTGTGATATCTGCGCTCATGATTACTTTGCTCCCTTGAAGTGTGGGTTTTCCCAGATAACTGTTCCACCCATGCCTAAACCGATGCACATTGTTGTGACTCCATAACGAACCTCTGGTTGTGCTTCAAAGGTGCGCGCTAGGTTAAGCATTAAACGCACACCCGATGATGCTAGCGGGTGGCCAACAGCGATAGCGCCGCCGTATGGGTTTACTCGAGGATCATCATCTGCAATTCCAAAGTGATCTAAAAATGCAATCACCTGCACAGCAAATGCTTCATTAATCTCAAATGCACCAATATCTTCAATCTTTAAACCGGCCTGCTTCAGCGCCTTTAGGGTTGAAGGAACTGGTCCGTATCCCATAATTTCTGGTTCAACGCCAGCAAATGCAAAGGTGACCATCTTTGCCTTGATTGTTAATCCAAGTTCTAACGCTTTTTCTTCGCTGGCAAGAATTGCAGCGGTTGCACCATCATTAAGTCCAGAAGAGTTTCCTGGTGTTACGCGACCTGAAGGACGGAACGGTGTTTTGAGCCCTGCAAGACCCTCCATTGTTGTGCTGGGACGCGGAGCTTCATCAGCGGTTGCAACTGTCCAGCCAAGCTCTGCACTTCGTGCAGCGGTTGGGATTAAATCTCTTTGAATCTTTCCTTCTGCATACGCCTTTGCGGTTTTCAACTGCGAGTTCAATGCATATCGATCTGCTCTCTCCTTAGTTAATTGCGGAAAACGATCATGTAAACGTTCTGCAGTTGCACCCATCGCAAGTGCATCTTGTTCAACAATTCGCTCTGCCAGATAACGAGGGTTGGGATCCATACCTTCTCCCATTGGATGGTTACCCATATGTTCAACACCACCTGCAATTGCAATCTCATTTGCACCCATCGCGATTGCGCCAGCGATAGTTGTAACCGCGGTCAGCGCACCTGCGCACCAACGATCAATTGAGTAACCAGGAACTGTGTTAGGTAGACCAGATAGCAATGCTGCGCTTCGGCCAATATTCATTCCCTGATCACCGATTTGAGTAGCTGCTGCGATCGCTACATCTTCAATTGATGCAGGATCGATCTTTGGGTTGCGTTCTAGTAAACCTCGGATAGCGCGAACCATCAGATCATCGGCTCGAGTTCCGGCATACATGCTGCCGGCCTTTCCAAATGGGGTTCGAACTGCATCAACGAGAACTACGGTGCGAGACATGGTTCATCCTTTGTTAGGTATGAGCGATATGTTACTCGTGGGTATGGCTTTGTAACAGCCCTGGCTACGCCTCTTCGGCCGTGGTTTCAAATACCTCTATAGCCACTGGCTCACGCTCAAGCAGGGCCGCTGCCAGCGCTGGAGCAACTAAATCGATCTGCCATTGGCGAGCACCCAGTTCAGACAAGGCCTGCTGCACCTCTGAAAGAGATAAAACCGTTGTCGCCGCTGTGGGCGGCTTCCAACACACCCGACGAACATATTCAGGGGTAATCAGATTTTCAACTGGAATCTCATTGTCTTGTGCGATGAGCTCAATCGCCGCTCGGGCATGCGACAAGGGTGCAAACTTTTCAGGGAATTTATCTCTCCACAATTTAATGGGAGGCAAGGTATCTGCATTGGTTCTCATCGCTGGCCACTGATCTTCAGTCAGTGCAACCGCGGTTGCTATCGAATCAAGCCACAGCTGAAGGTTTTCTAACCAGCGAGCACGCAACCCCAGCGGTCGCAAGCATTTTTCAAACTCTTTCTTATTTGTCGGAACCGCAATTGCAAGTTCAACAATTGCAGAGTCATTCAAAAGTTTTCCTTGTGCAATATCTTGGACAGAAGCAACAGAGTCTCGGGCGATCCACAAGGATTTGATCACCGCTAACTGATCACGCCGTTTAATCTTGTGCATTCCAGATGTTCGGCGCCAGGGATCAACTCGCGGAGGGGCTGGGGGAGCCTTAAGTATTGATGCAAACTCTTCAAGGGCCCACGACAATTTTTTGGAGCTCTCTAAAATTGTGTACATGTGATCGCGAAGTTCAACAAGCAACTCAACATCAAGTGCTGCATATGTCAGCCACTCTTTGGGTAATGGTCGCACAGACCAATCCGCTGCGCTGTGTTCCTTAGCGAGAGAAACCCCCATTAAGGATTCAAGTAATGGGCCAAGGCCAACACGTGGCAAACCTGCGATTCTGCCCGCTAATTCTGTGTCGAAAAGTTTGACGGGATTGATTCCTAGCTCCCGCAAACAAGGAAGATCTTGGGTACTGGCATGGAGAATAACTTCATCGGTATTGAGCAGAGTATTAAGTTCAACAAAGATGGGATGTCCTGGTCCAAAGGGGATGGGATCAATTAAATGTAGCCCGCCACCTTGCCTCTTTATCTGAATCAAATATGCACGAGCGCTATATCTAAATCCAGAGGCCCGCTCTGCATCCACTGCGAAAGGGCCGGAGCCTTGAGCCAATTGATTCAAGCTTTCTTTGAAACGATCTTCAGTATCGACTACATCTGGTGTACCTGAAGCAGGCTCCAATAATGGAACCGCGACTATCTCTTCGCTCATTGTTAACGCCTGCGGGAAGAAATAGTTGACACACCTTCGGGAACAGGCGGCAAACCAGCTACCTCAGAAATTAAATTGCACCAGCTAATGATGTGATTGATGATCTCCTTGGGATCTTCAACAACGGGTGTCCATGATGCGCGGATTTCAATCTCAGCTTCATTGCTGCGTGGAGATAACTTTCCGAAGGATGCGCTCGTTACACGAGTAACAGTTCCGCTCGGAGAGTTGTAGGCACATCCATTGAGATCGAGTGATTCAAGAAACCAGCTCCAGCCGACCTCAGGAAGCAATGGATCTTCCTGCATAATCGGATCAACATCAGCACTTACAAAGGTGACACATCGAAACTCGCCATCCCATGTGGCCTGCCCGCCTGGTTCATGCAGTAGAACAAAACGACCATTGGCGATCTCATCCTCTTCATCTCCCATTAATCCATTGGATGCATCGGCCGAGAAGGCGAAGGAGTATGTTGCTAATTTTTGCGGAGCAGGAACCTCAGTGAGTGTTAACTCAGCTCTTGGAGTGACGGTGCGAAGATGATCAATTAAACGCTCAAAACCATTCGCATCCACCTGCTAAGAATAAAGATGGGAGTGCGCTTTTCTTGGGAGGCGGGGCGGTAACCTTGGCTCTATGGCATCACTATTGGCACTTTTATCAAGTGCGCTGTGGGGAACAGCTGACTTCTTTGCAGGTCGCCTCAGTAAGAAGCATCACCCATTTGCAGTATTAGGTTTTTCTCAGGTTATAGGTCTAGCCGTAGGGTTGTTAATCGTTCTTGTTTCAAGGGATTGGTACGGGCAAGCTTTTGGATTTGATGGATATCTTTTATCAGGCGCGCTGGCAGGTTTGTTAGGTTATATCGGCTTAGCCTGTTTGTATGAAGGCCTATCAACAGGGCGAATGGGAGTTGTCGCGCCGATAAGTTCAATGAGCGCTGTAATTCCATTGGTGTATGCAATTGTGACAGGCGACGAACTTTCCATGCTCGCATCACTGGGAATTGTTATCGCATTAGTCGGTGTTTTTTGTGCCAGTGGACCAGAACTGTCACATGGTTTGCCAATCAAACCATTGATTTTGGCGCTGGGCGCAGCGGCTGGATTTGGAATGTCACTGACCTTCATGTCTATTGGTTCTCAAGAAAGCGCATTACTGACAATGGTCTCCATGCGCGGGGCTACATTTTTTGTCACTATCTCGCTTGCACTCAGGTTTAGAACCACTGGTAAGTTTTCAAAGAAAGATCTGCCGATATTGATCTTTATTGGAGCGGCTGATTTTCTAGCCAATCTCTTGCTCGGTGTTGCAACAACTAAGGGATTAGTCTCTGTTGCGATGGTATTTGGATCCCTGTATCCAATAGCGACAGCGCTTTTGGCTTTCAAATTCTTGCACGAGAGATTGCATAAAGTTCAGTACGTTGGAATTGCTTTGGCTGTTACTGGTGTTTCCTTAATCTCAGCCTTTTAGTTATGGGCCGAGTAGAAAACAGTTCCTGACTCTTCGCGCTTAGTGATTTGGGAAAAATGGGATAACAGTTGGTCGATATCGATCTTATCCTCACCACCTATTGCTGATGTAACGCTGAGTTCGAGGCGATCAATTAAGTTGTGAGAGATCAACTCATTAATCATCGACACCCCACCTTCAATCAGAATTTTCTCGCCGAACAATGCAGAAGCCTTCTCGACGGCTTGCGCTGGTGAACAGTTCCAAAACATTGCCAAATGATTTCCCTGGACGGGATTTACCAATGATCGCGAAATAACTACTAATGGCACTGGGGTGCGGTTGTAAGGCTCATGACGGACGGTGTTTCCTCCGACAATGATTACATCAACCTCGCGACGCCTTTGAAGAAATATCCTTCGATCCTCCGGGGAGCTGACCCCGGCCGATCTGCTCTCTTTAGAGGTCGAGCCATCTGCTCCAACAACTAATGTTGCAACGACGCTCACATCGCTAAGTATCGCCCACCGTGGCAACTTCCTGTCAGTGCCTCTCTGTACAGTCATGGACATGATCATCGATTGTTCAACATGCACCATGGCGGCGATCGCATGCAACACATGCGTGGTCTCCTTCTTCCTCGATAACACCTCTGAGCTCAGCCATGAGAGCGTTCAAGCGCTTTCTGTCCTGGCTGAGAGCGGGCTGACACCTCCCTTGCAATTTAACGCTCGCCTGGCGTGAGCTGGGGTAAATTCACAGGGAAATTACCCTTTCTGAGGTTGAGGGGTGGCGGTGGGCGTGGTTAGCCTTGTCCTTATGTCCTTTTGGCTTCGCTCGACCATCGCCATCGCGGTTGGTGCTGGGGTGTTGATACCCACGGCAGCCTCGGGTGCGCCGAGCCTCTCCTCTGTTCAGGCCAAGGTTCGACAGCTGGAGGAAGAGGCGACATCTGCAGCAGAGGGCGCTCAAGAGGCAAAGGTGAAGTTGGCCGGGCTCAATAAAACCCTTGATGGAATTAAAGCCAAGGCGCAGCTCCAGGGTCAGACCGTTTCAAATCTTCAAAAATCCTTAGGCACCATCGCAGTGGAGCAGTACAAGACCGGTGGCTTTGGTCAGAGTTTTGAACTTCTCTTTTCATCTGATCCATCCCTTTATCTCTCATCTGCCGGTGCCCTGGATGCGATTACTCGACGCAAATCCGCCCAACTTCGAAAGTTTGAAACTGCGCAACAGAGATTGAATGCAACAACACTTACCGTCAATGACAAGGTGGCTCTCGTAGCTGCGGCTCAAAAGAAGTTAACTGCGCAATCGGCTTTAGCACAAAAGAAATTGGCTGAAGCTGAAAAACTCCTATCCAAATTATCAAAGGCGGAGCGAGAGCGCTTGGCGCGATTGGCTGAAGAGGAGGAGAACGCCGATCGGGCATCCTCATTGAAAGCAGCAAAGAGTGCCAACGCAGTTTCGGGTAGAGCTGGAACAGCGTTGAAGTATGCACTCAAGCAGATCGGTGATCGCTATGTATTTGGTGCCGCTGGAATGGTCACCTGGGATTGCTCAGGATTAACTATGAGGGCGTACCAGGCTGCAGGTGTTTCATTGCCACACTCATCCGCTGCACAATCACGTTTAGGTAAAAAGGTTTCATTCTCCTCACTCAAGCCTGGAGATCTCTTGTTCTATGGTCGCCCGGTTTCTCACGTTGGAATTTATCTCGGTGGCGGCAAGATGGTTCATGCACCACGAACAGGTTCCCGTGTAAAGGTTGCACCGAGCGGTTCGCTGGGAAGTAAGAGATTGGTTGGAGCGCGCCGTTTCTAATCCAGTTCTCTTTGTCACCAATGACTTTGGACCGCGAGCCGGCGGAATAGAAACCTTTGTCATTGGATTGATCGAGCGAAGAGCCTTTGGAAGCACAATTGTTTACACATCGGCTCAAGATGATTCCGAGGAGTATGACCAACGATGGAAGCGAGATTTTGGTGTCACCGTTATTCGTGACCGCTCAAAAATACTGCTTCCGACTCCGCGAGTTGCCCGCAATCTCAAAAGAGTAATCAAGCAGGAGGGGATTCGAGTTGCTGCATTTGGAGCAGCCGCCCCTTTGGGACTTCTCTCTGCTTCCATGAAATCTGCAGGAGTTCGCAAAACGGTAGCCCTTACTCATGGACATGAAGTCTGGTGGGCAAAAATCTTTCCCTTCACATTTGCGATACGTCGCATCGGCGCAACCATTGATTCATTGACCTATTTAGGGGAGTTCACCCAGAAAGCGATCTCACGCTCCCTATCCAAACAAGCGGTTAAACAGATGGTGAAGATCGCACCAGGAATAGATGTTGAACATTTCTCTCCGCAGGATTCCTCTGAGCTTCGACAAAAGTTAGGTCTGGATGAAAAGAAGGTGATTGTCTCTGTTGGAAGACTTGTGCATCGAAAGGGTCAGGATCATTTGATTGAATCGATGCCAGAGATTTTGGCGAAGGTTCCCAATGCCCATCTGTTGATCGTTGGTCGCGGACCGTACTTGGAGCATTTGGCAAAGTTGGTGGTGGTCAACAAAATTGAAAATCATGTTTCATTTATAGGAAGAGTTCAGTATGCAGAACTTCCACGATTTATCTGCGCTGGCGATGTATTTGCAATGCCTTCCCGTTCCCGTTTTGCTGGTCTTGAGGTTGAAGGCTTGGGAATTGTGTATCTCGAAGCCAGCGCATGTGGCCTACCCGTTGTTGCTGGTAACTCTGGGGGAGCACCGGATGCGGTGGTTGAAGGGGTCACCGGCTTAGTTGTTGATGGAACAAACAACACGCAAATCGCTGACGCAATAATCACACTGCTTACAAACCCCCAGAGATGTAAAGAAATGGGTAACGCTGGTCAAGCATGGATTAAAGAAAATTGGCGCTGGGAGATTTGGTCTAAGCGTTTTAATGAACTTTTAGAGGAGTAATCCTCTTTCACGAGCCTTCACAATTGCTGCAGTTCTATTTGTACATTGCAGTTTTCGCAAGATTGACGAGATGTGTGTCTTCACTGTTGAAGTGCTGATAAATAGAGTGGATGATATTTCAGCGTTACTAGCACCCTTGGCAATCAAGTGAAGTAGATCAATTTCTCTTGGGGTCAAGTGGATCACTTCATTGGATGGGTTATGCAAAAGGCTCGAAAAGGATTGTGGATTATCAAGAGCAAAGTTAAGCGCCGACAATATTTCATCGATTGACTGACTCTTTGAAAGATAAGCATTCGCTCCGGATCTGCGTGCTAATTGTTCAAAGATGGAAGGCTCATTCATGGAAAGAATCAAAATCGCAGTTCGAGGGGACACTTTTCGCACCCATTGCACTATTTCAAAGCCGGAGCCATCTGGAAGGTTGAGGTCAACAATTATTGCCTGAGGGTTAAATGCTGCGATTTTTGAGCGGGCCTGCTTAATTGTCGCCGCCGCTTCGATTGCAGTAAATCCGTGGAGCTGTAACGCTGCAATAAGACCTTGGCGCACCACATCGTGATCATCGATAACAAGAAGTCGTGTCATTACCCCTCCAAAGGGATTGTGACTCCAATTCTTGTTCCTTGCGGTGTTGAAACAATGTGGATCTCCCCATTGAGCATTGCAATACGCTCCTGTATACCCTTTAGACCATAGGAGCCATCTTTGGTTTTGGCTCCACCCTTGCCATCATCGCTAATCTCGACCTGCACATTCTTCGCTTCCGAATGTTTCTCTACATTACGCAAAATCTCTTGAATCACGAGAAAGATTTCACGCATCGGGTCAACCTCATGATGTTCACTCAACAGAGGTTCGGAGGTGCGTAGTTGATGAATTTCCGCGCGAACCTTTTCAATGAGCTCTGTGGTTGTAAACCGCATCATTCGTAGTGAACTCTTGAGATCGGCATCATGGCATTGAGCAATCGCCTGATCAATGGAAAAGCCCAGGACCACGAGGTCCTGGGCGATCCCATCATGTAACTCTTGTGCGAGGGTTACCCGCTCATTGTTCATTTTGCGAACAAAGCATCAATCTCTTTTGCGAACTCCTTCGCAACCACATGTCGCTTAACGGAAAGCTTTGCCGTCAAATGGCCACCAGCGATTGTGAAATCAGTTGGCAGTAATGTGAACTTACGGATTGATTCCGCCTTACTAACCGCCTTATTTGCTTCATCGACCGCAGTTTGAATAACAGCAATTAGATCTGGATCATTGACTAAGTCAGCCAATGAAGCGCCATCCTTCTTGTTGTTAGCGATCCAAAGCTTGAGCGCATCTGGATCAACTGTGACGAGCGCAGCGATAAATGGTTGGTTATCTCCAACGACCATGCACTGGCTTACCAATGGATGAGCGCGCAAGCGATCTTCAAGAACAGCTGGTGCAACATTCTTGCCACCTGCTGTAACAATGAGCTCCTTCTTGCGACCGACGATGTAAAGGAATCCTTCATCATCTAGCTTTCCAAGGTCGCCAGATTTGAACCATCGCTCTGAATCAAATACCTCATCATTTGCAGCTTGGTTTTGCCAGTAGCCATCCATGACGATAGGTCCGCGAATTAAAACCTCACCATCTTCAGCAATTTTGATTGATGTACCTGGAATTGGACGACCAACTGAACCAACTCGGTGTGCACCATGGAGGTTCAAAGTTGCACCCGCGGTAGTTTCAGTCAAGCCATAACCTTCAAGAACTGAGATTCCAATTCCGCGATAGAAGTGGCCTAAGCGCACACCTAGGGGAGCACCGCCGGAGATCGCGGCCTCCACACGTCCGCCCATACCTGCGCGGATCTTGCTGTACACCAACTTGTCAAAGAGGCCGTGCTTGAGTTTAAGAACTGGTGACATGTGCTTCTTATCAAGAGCTTCTGAGTATGCGATCGCAGTATCTGCCGCCTTCTTGAAGATCTTTCCCTTACCAGCAGCTTCTGCCTTTGCTTCAGCTCCGTTGTAAATCTTCTCAAAGATACGTGGAACAGCGAGAACAAAGGTTGGCTTAAATGTGCCGAGATCGATTGGTAGTCGACCAACAGGATCGCTGCAATGAGCTAAGTGAAGACCAGCGGTGATTGCACCAATTTGAACCATGCGTCCAAATACGTGTGCAACGGGAAGGAACAAGAGAGTTGATCCTCCAGGCTTAAGAAAGAGTTCGCTAGCACCTTGCACAACATTTCCGCACTCAGCTAGGAAATTGCTATGTGATAACTGCACACCCTTTGGCTTACCGGTTGTTCCAGATGTGTAAATCAAAGTCGCAAGAGATGCTGGAGTAAGCGCTTCACGACGACGATCAATTTCATCATCTCCGATGTGCTTGCCGGCTTCACGCAAAACAGTCAAAACATCATCTGTCATCGCCCACATATTGCGAGTGTGAGCTGGCATTACAGGCTTAACTACATCAGCTAATGCAGGAGTCTCAACTATGATCGCTACAGAATGAGAGTCATTGAGAATCCAATCGATCTGCTCTGCAGATGATGTGTCGTAAATAGGAACTACAACCGCACCAGCAAACCAGGTTGCAAAATCTAAAATCGTCCACTCGTAACGAGTACGAGCCATGATGGCCACACGATCACCGATTTGAACGCCGGAAGCGATAAGACCCTTTGCTGTTGCGCGGATCTCCTCTTCAACTTCACGAGCGGTGACAGGTTGCCAACCATCGCCTAATGGGCGAGACATGATTACGCGCTCTGGCTCAAACCAGGCGCGCTCTGCGATTAGATTGGTGAGATTCCCGGCGGTAGCGGCGGGAACGAGGGGTGGGATTGAGATTTCATTCATGGGCGAACGCTAGCGTGGGGGCGGACAAAAGGGGAAGAGGGTAGCCTTGCGCCATGGCCCAATTCAGCAAATCTGTAATAACAATTGACGCTCCAATCGCAGCGGTACAGAAACTTCTCTTTGAGTTAGATAAGTACCCCGAATGGTCAACCCAGATCAAGAGCTCTGAAGCCCTTGACCGTGATGATCAGGGAAGGGTTACCAAGGTGAAGATGAGTATTGATGCGGGAATGATGAAGGATCGCCTTACCCTTGATTACGACTGGAGCCAAGCTCCCAGCAAACTTTCGTTTTCATTAGAGGATGCCGACTTGTTAACTGGCATGGATGGCATCTACTCAATCTCAAGCATTGATGAGGACACCACCGAGGTTACATATGAACTCGAAGTTTCTCTATCGATGCCTATCCCGGCAATGATGCGCCAAAAAGCGGAGAAGGCAACTATTGATGCCGCTCTTGCTCAAATAAAGTCACATCTAGAGGCGTAAGTTTTTGATGGGCGACACGATCGGAATCGATGTTGGGGGCACCAAGGTATTAGGTGGCGTTGTTGATCAGAGTGGAAAAATTCTGGCAACTGCGCGCAAAGATACGCCTCGTCAAGGAGGCGCTGAATTAACTCGCACCATCGCCGACATAGCGAAAGAGCTGATAGCTAAGTTTGAGGTTTCTTCAGTTGGTGTTTCAGCAGCTGGATTTGTTTCATCAGATCGAAAGACAATGCTGGCAACACCTAACATCGCTGATTGGAATGGTGTCGATTTAGATGCCGAACTAACTTCGTTGATTGGCATTCCTGTTGTTATAGAAAATGATGCAAACGCCGCCGCTTGGGGCGAAGCAAAGTTTGGTGCAGGTCGAAATCAAAACCACATGATGATGCTTACCGTGGGTACGGGAATCGGCGGCGGAATTGTGATTAACGGTGCTTTGTACCGTGGGGCGTTTGGTGTTGCTGCAGAGTTTGGACATTTGCGCGTGGTGCCTGATGGACATCTTTGTGGTTGTGGTGCACGAGGATGTTTTGAACAGTATGCATCTGGAAATGCCTTGTTACGCCATGCACGCGAGGCAATCAGTGCAAGCCCTGAGATAGCTCGAAATTTACTGTCACGGGGAGATGGAACGGTCGCTGGCTTAACCGGCCAAGCCATAACAGATGCTGCCCGTGATGGAGATCCAGTCGCACTTGCTGCCTTTAATACAACAGGTCAATGGCTTGGAGCCGGAATCGCATCGCTATCGGTTTTGCTAGATCCTGCATGCGTTGTAATTGGCGGGGGAGTAATCGATGCTGGTGAGATTCTCTTGAAGCCAACTCGAGATGCTTTAGAACGCACTATGCCATTTGCGGGAAAGCACCCTTACCCTGAGTTAATCGCAGCAGAGCTGGGTAATGAAGCGGGTCTTGTTGGTGTTGCTGATCTAGCCCGCGCTTAAAACTCAAAGGGATATTTCAAACCTATTTGCTCTCTGACTGTATCCAAACTTTTCATGATGTCGACAGTGTCTTTCCATGTCAAAAGATCAGATTGCAATTTTCCAGATTGAACTAGCTGCTTGAATATTTCAGCCTGTTCACGTAATCCATGACCGCTGTAGGTGTTTGGATATTCTGTTACTGATCCATCGTTGAGAATTACACGCATACTTGCTGGGTTGTAAAAGGTGCGATCAATTTCTAGCCAACCATGTAAACCTGCAACGACTGCGCGGCATGGTGTTTGCTCCAACATGGTCGTGGTCAATACAGCTTGGGCTCCGTTTTCGTAGGTGAAGATCATCGAACTCTGTGCATCGACCCCTTTGTCACTCATCACCGCAGAAGCGTTAATCGCAGTGGGATTTCCCAAAATCATATGAGCGAAGGAGATTGGATAGATTCCAAGATCCAACAATGCACCGCCGGCTAATTGTGGTTCAACCAAGCGCGGAATATTTTGATCTGCAAGTCGTTGTCCATGATCAGCATGAACTGAAATAATTGGACCCAATACACCACTTGCAATTATCTCGCGCACCTTTGCATAATGTGGCAAAAACCGGGACCACATAGCTTCCATGAGAGCTACATTGTTATGTGATGCGGCATCAACCATCGCTTGTGCTTGCTTGGCGTTTACTGCAAATGGTTTTTCACACAACACCGGCTTTCCCGCATTAAGGGCGGAAATTACATTGTCTTGATGGGCAGGATGTGGGGTTGCGACGTAGATCGCATCGATCGAAGAGTCATGAACTAGCTCTTCATAACTTCCGTAAGGTGTGCCTCCAAATTGATTGGAAAAACTTTGCGCATTGCTTAATGAGCGAGAACCCACCGCACCAATTGTGTGGCCTTCTAGCAAAGTTAGATCCTTTGCAAATCCTCGTGCGATTCCACCTGGACCAAGAATTCCCCAGACAAAATCACTCATAGGGCAGCGCCATCATCATCACGATCGGTTTTGTGAAACCAGCGTTGTATTGCATCTCGCGCAGATTGAACAAAGCTTCTGGGAGTTTGCGCAGGAGGGTTAGGTGGGACAAAGCCTTCATCATCGATTCGATCAAGATCATCCAGGTATGTTGAGGGAGAGGATTGATCTAGATTCAAGCCAGAGATGATCGACTCGAACTCCGAGCGGATCAACTCCTCTTCATCAAAGCCATCTGACTCTTTTTTCTCATTACCCACCCTCAGATAGTGTCATAGTCGTCAATAGCCACTAAATTAGCCCCGTGTTGAACAACCTGCCCTACGGAACCTTGCGGGCCTTTCTGACCCCATTTTTAATGTTGGCCTTTCGTCCAAAGGTCCGTGGTCTGCGCAATGTTCCATCCAAGGGGCCGGTCATCATCGCCTCAAACCACTTGTCCTTCAGTGACTCGATCTTTATGCCATTAGTTGTTCCTCGTAAGGTGACCTTTCTTGCAAAGAGTGAGTACTTCACCTCCCCAGGCCCTAAAGGGTTATTGAAAAAACTAACCTTCATCGCCTTGGGACAGGTTCCTGTAGATCGTTCAGGTGGCCGTCGCAGCGAGGCGGCCTTGATTACAGGGCTTAAGGTTCTTGCAGATGGTGATTGCATTGGAATTTATCCTGAAGGAACGCGTTCACCCGATGGTCGGTTGTACAAGGGCCGCACCGGAATCGCAAGACTTGCAATTGAATCGGGTGCGCCTGTGATTCCAGTTGCAATGTTTAATACCGACAAGATTCAACCAACTGGAAAAGTGATTCCTAATGTCAAACGTGTAGGAATGCACTTTGGTGAACCCATGTACTTTGATGGAGATTCAACCGATCTTCAACATCTTCGCGATGTCACCGATCAAATTATGAACGCTATTCATGCAATGTCTGGGCAGGAGTACATAGATATTTATGCTCCTAAAAAGGCGAAGCTAGGTGTAGTCGAAGAAGAGGATTAATCCAGGGCGTTACGTGCCACAAGATAGTTACATGTTTGGCACTCAGGCCCTGCATCTGGAAGCTCACCTTCAAGAACATCGATAAACTCACCGATAACCTTCAAGAAGTTCGCTTGATCCCGTTCCACTGGAACATACTTTTGAAAAACACCAAAGCCATACTCATCGGCCTTGCTTCCAATCGCTGTTGTTGGTCGCCACACTAAAAGACCCATCGATGCAACACTCTGCGATTTTCCAGCGGCCGGGTTTTCTAAGGCATAGGCGTAGGCCTCAAGTTGGGGGGAGTAGAACTGACCGCTATCGCGCTGACTATCTGAAACCTTGCAATCGATTAAACCGATAGTGCCATCATCATTTGTTGACACAAGATCGTACTTTCCAAGAATTCTCCAACGGCTTTCTACGCCATTAATGACTAATGGCTTGCTCTTAACCCACTCGCCCCATTTGCTCACTTTTCCTGGACGCAATGAAGGATCAATGGTTGGCATATCAGCACGCTGAAAATGTTCTTCCTGTAAGGCCGCCATTGTTCCAACGAGTGGAAAAGCCCCAGGCATAGTCACCTTGAACCAGTACTTGATCCACAAGCATCTCTTACAGGTTAATAATCCAAAGGTGAGATCAGAGGGAGAGATATTTTCACGGGCGGGCTTAGCAGGTTTAATCATGTGCTTATTGTGTACTTAAGCACTGACAATTGCTGAGTACAAAACTCCAAACCCCAAAATAATCATGATGATGCCACCTGTTGCACGCAGTTTTTCTAAACGTTTGCTATCAGTTGCCAACCAGTTTCGCGCCGTCCCTGCCAGCAACCCCCACGTACCATCTGAAGCAAAAGCCAAAATCGCAAAGACGGCGCCCAAGAGAATGAGCTGAGAAGTAACGCTGCCACGTTCACGATCTATGAACTGCGGAAGAACTGCAGCAAAGAAGACAACACCTTTAGGGTTAAGCGCGCCAACCCAGTAGCCATCCCACATAGATCGTCGTGCGCTAGGCGCAACATCGCCTTGGTTGGTCATGTCAGCTGCATGCACACTTCGTTTTCTAATCGCATCGATTCCAAGATAAATCAGATACAGACCGCCACCCCATTGCACCGCAATATAGGCAAGCTCTGAACGTTGCAAGATTGGACCAAGCCCAAGAGCCACAAATACTGAGAGAGAAAATGCCCCAGTGACATTTCCAGCGACTGAGAACACCGCTGTTTTTCTACCCCACGCGATGGCCCGAGCGATTACAAATAAAACACTCGGGCCAGGCGCTAATATAATCACCATCGCGGCTACGAAATACTCAGGAAGCCGCGATGGAATGATCATGAAGGGATGTTACTTATTGCCTCGTGCATCTGCAATTGAGTGAAGAAGTCGATATCCAAGGATTGCAACCAATGTTGCGTTAATGATTCCGTTGAATGTGTAATCTCCACGAGTCCATGACATATCGGCGATACCGATAATCAATGCAGAACCTGCGATTAACAGGTTTGTTGAGTTAGCAAAATCAACCTTGCCTTCGATCCAGATACGAGCGCCAACGACGCCGATCATTCCGAAAAGTGCAACGCCGACGCCGCCAAGTGCTCCTACTGGAGTTGCACTAAGAACCGCTCCGAACTTAGGTGACAATGAAAGTCCGATCGCACCCACACCTGCAATCCAATAAGCAGCTGTTGAGTACACCTTAGTTGCAGCCATTACGCCGATGTTTTCCGCATATGTTGTTGTACCTGAACCTCCACCAAAGCCTGCAAGTGTTGTTGCAACACCATCGGCCATCAAAGCGGTGCCCATTTGATCATCAAGATCTTTTCCAGTCATTGAAGCAACAGCCTTTACGTGACCAACGTTTTCTGCGATCAAGACGAGAACTACAGGAAGGAAGAGGATGATTGCCTTGCCATCAAATGTTGGATTGGTAAATTCTGGAAGAGCTAACCACTTGGCAGCTTTGATTCCGTCTGTATTGACATCGCCTTGTATGAAGGCAACGCCGTAGCCGATTAGTAGGCCAAGGAAGACGCTGATGCGACCCATGAAGCCACGTGAAAAGGCAGAGATGATTCCGATGGAAGCCAGGGTGATAACACCGATCATTGGAGCGGCAACAAAGTTGTTCTTTGCTGCACCTGCAAGGTTGAGTCCGATGACCATCACGATTGTTCCTGTTACTACAGGTGGCAACATCCAGTTAATCCAGCCAATTCCAGCTTGCTTAACTATCAGACCAACAACGGCCAAGATCACGCCGGTGACAACAACGCCACCAAGTGCCGCGCCCATTCCGCCATTTGTCTTTGCTGCTGCGATCGGAGCTAAAAATGCAAAGGAGGAGCCGAGGTAACTTGGAACCTTGTTTTGCGTTAAGGCTAGGAAAATAAGGGTTCCGATTCCTGAAAAGAAAAGTGTTGTTGTTGGGGGAAATCCAGTAATGATGGGAACCAAGAATGTTGCACCAAACATTGCTGCAATGTGCTGAAGACCGACGCCGATAGTGCGGGGCCAAGTAAGGCGCTCATCGGTGGATACAACCTCACCTGAGTTAACCGTCTTACCGTTTCCATGCAGTTTCCACGAGAGTAGAGACACTTGAAACTTCCTTCCTAAGGGGCCCAAATCGAGCCTGAGAGTTCAGGGTAGAACCGGGCTGGGTATTACCTGTGTGTACGCCACACCCCTACGTGGGTGAAGATTTCCCTTATATGCGTGTTCAGGTTGCGCTCCATGGGTATATCCCAATAGATTACGGCTCGATATATCGAATAGATACATCCGACGGAGCAATACGACAACGGTGAGGAGGGTCAGATGCGCTCGCGTTCAGAGTCGCTCGAATTCGCCCTCCTTGGGCTGCTTTCTCAGGCTCCGCTGCATGGCTATGAGCTTCGCAAGCGAATCCAAACCATCTTTGGACCTTTCCGAGCTCTCTCTTTTTCTGTGCTCTACCCACAGCTTCGTCGCATGATGGAGTCTGGCCTTATTGAAGAGTTAGCGGTTGAAACTACATCCCGCAGATCGCGCATTGTTTATGCGATCACAGATAAAGGCGCTCGCAAATTTGAGGATTTAACGGAATCGGTAACACCTGAAACTTGGGAGGATGAGGGCTTTGAGATTCGATTCGCCTTTTTCTCGCCGACTTCAGCAAATAACAGAGTAAGAATTCTTGAGGGGCGCCATCGTCGCCTTAAGGAGAAAGCCGAAATCCTTCGTGGTGAACTCGAGAAGTCACCTGTTGGTATCGACAAATATCTGGAGGAGTGGCGACGTCACTCACTGGAGACAGCTGATCGAGAGATTGCTTGGCTGGAAGACATGATCAAAACCGAGAGGAAATAGAGTGAACATCACAACCGGTAAAGGCGACATCCGTGTTGCAATTGTTGGCGTTGGAAACTGCGCTAACTCATTAGTTCAGGGCGTTGAGTACTACAAGAACGCTGCTGTTGATCAAGAGATCCCAGGACTTATGCACGCTGTTGTTGGGGGATACCACATCTCTAGCATCAAGTTTGTTGCAGCCTTTGATGTGGATGCGAAAAAGGTTGGACTCGATCTTGCAGATGCAATCTGGGCAAGCGAGAACAACACAATTAAATTTAGTGATGTCCCAAAGACTGGTGTTCCAGTTCTTCGCGGCGTCACAAATGATGGTCTTGGAAAGTACTATCGGGAGACAATCACAGAATCAGATGCTCCAGCAGTGGATGTTGTTCAGGTCCTTAAGGATGAGCAGATCGATGTTTTGATTTGCTACCTACCAGTGGGCTCTGAAGTTGCTGCAAAGTACTACGCGCAGTGTGCAATTGATGCTGGTTGTGCTTTCGTAAATGCACTTCCAGTGTTCATCGCTTCTGACCCAGTATGGGAGAAGAAGTTTGCTGATGCAGGACTTCCAATCGTTGGAGATGACATTAAGAGCCAAGTTGGTGCGACCATCACTCACCGCATCATGGCTAAGTTGTTCCAGGATCGCGGCGTTCACCTAGATCGCACTTACCAGCTCAATGTTGGTGGAAACATGGACTTCAAGAACATGCTCGAGCGTGATCGTCTTGAGTCCAAGAAGATTTCAAAGACAAACTCGGTTACATCTCAGTTGCACCATGATCTTGGTGAGAAGAATGTTCACATCGGACCATCGGATTACATTCCATGGCTAGATGATCGCAAGTGGGCCTACGTTCGCCTCGAAGGCCGCGCATTTGGCGATGTTCCTCTTAACCTTGAATACAAATTAGAGGTTTGGGATTCACCAAACTCAGCGGGTGTAATCATCGATGCGCTACGTTGCGCAAAGATCGGTCTTGATCGCAAGATTGGTGGAGCGCTGCTCTCGCCATCTAGCTACTTTATGAAGACACCTCCAACTCAGTACACAGATGAGGCTGCTCATACAAAGACTGAGGATTTCATTTCAGGAAAGTTAGAACGCTAATCAGTTAAGTTATTACAAAGGAAAGCGCCCCTGGGATAAACCCAGGGGCGCTTTTTTAACCCCTCACGGAGAGTTGAGGGTTAAATCGTCGCATCCTCAGGAGTGCGACGAATATGCATTAACCCAGCAATGGCTAGTAGAAGAAATAGAACTCCGCCAGCTAGAGCGGCAATCGCTGCATACCCTGCGATCACACCTAATGTTCCAAAGGCGTATGCGGTAAGAAGCATTCCGCGAAGTGTGTTTCCCATAAATAGTGAGTCGCGAAGATCAGATAATTTTTGCATACGTTCAGCATCCTGACTTCCTCCGCGAGTAGCGATCATGTACTCGGTAGATACCTCAGAGTATGTTGCGGGCTTTCCCATTACCGCTACCGCTGATGCCTTCATGTGCTCCCAGATGTATAGATCTGAGTAACCACGTGCCATTTCTCCAGTTGTTACCTTCATCCCCGCCCACTTAAGCAACTCATCCTTTGTTTCAGATGGAAGTCCAGCCTCGATTGGAAATGAGATGTTTTGATTATCTAATTGACTCTTGACTGAGTCATTGGCAAATCCTGCACCAAAGTTCAGCAGGCCTGCAAAGATAAACAGAAGTACTGCTAATCCCAAACCAACAAATGAGACCAGCTTGTCAAAGGTTCTACGTTTCATTTTTCACTCTCCCTCTTAGGCATTGATGTCGAAAATCAATACAAGGCATGTTTACTCTGAGAGTCAGATCTAGATGAGGAAAAAGTGGAGGGTCACCTCTCTGCGACTAGGCATTGAGAGTTTGCCCTCAATCCATATGTCGGTTGCACATCGAGCTACCATCTGGGCCAACTTCAAAATGTGAACATGGAACATTTAATTTGTCGAATGCGGAATCTCCATAATGAGTGCGATACGCAAGTGCGAGCAACACCCGAAGATTTGTAACTCCATCTGATTTAATTCCAAAGACCTGAGCACTTCGGCTTACGGTATTTTCAATTACCTTTTCGCTGTGCGAGGTTTGCGCAGCAATCGCTGCATTTGATTTGCCTTCGCACACAAGCTCTAGAACTAACTGTTCAAAAGGTGTGAGCTCTCTTGTTGAAATTGTGATGTCACGAACCATTGTAAAACCGCCTCTCCGCGTGTTCCTATTCTGCCTTTCTTTATTTCTTGAGTCACCCCTTAGGATGGGTTCTATGAGCGAAATCTTGAGTAACCAGGCGAATAGAGTGCTAACCCTCACCTTTAACCGCCCTGAGAAGATGAATGCGCTGACTCGATCGATGTACGCAGGATTAGCTAAAGGGCTCAATGATGCAGCGGGAGATTTCGGAGTCAGAGCGGTTGTGTTGGCTGCATCAGGTGATCACTTCACCGCGGGTAACGACATTATGGATTTTATGAACAATCCACCGACCTCGGATGATTCAGAGGTTGCTCAATTTTTAGCATCACTGCTGAACTTCCCAAAGCCACTCATTGCAGCGGTCAATGGAAATGCGGTTGGAGTAGGAACAACGATGTTGCTGCATTGCGATGTTGTGATTGCAGGAGATGCGGCGAAGTTTTCAATGCCCTTTGCCTCGCTGGGACTAGTTCCTGAGGCAGGTTCTAGCTATCTATTTCCTCAGCTTGTTGGCTACCAGAGAGCTGCCAGAATTTTTATGACTGGTGAAAGCTTTGATGCAGATGAAGCAATCGAGATGGGCTTGGTAACCACCAAGGATTCAGATCCATTGGCACATGCATTAAAGATCGCTGAACACATCGCCGACCAGCCTCCACAAGCGATTATCAATACAAAAGCACTTCTCAAAGCGCGTAACCATGATTCTGTTGCAGCGGTAATGAAGGCGGAGTTTGAGATCTTTTCAATGGCCCTTCAATCAGAAGAAGCTATGGAAGCATTCATGAAGTTCATGTCAAAGAAGGGTAAGTAAATGTCACTAGCCGGGAAAAGAATTTTCATCACTGGAGGATCTCGCGGAATCGGTCTAGCCATCGCGTTGCGCGCGGCTCGAGATGGAGCTTCAATCGCAATTGCAGCAAAGACCTCTGATCCAAATCCAAAACTCCCGGGCACTATTCATACCGCAGCGGCTGAGATTGAGGCTGCGGGCGGAAAAGCCCTCGCAATCCAATGTGATTTGCGAGATGAAACTCAGATTGAAGCGGCGATAGCACAGGCTGCCGAAGCCTTTGGTGGCATCGATATTCTTATTAACAATGCAAGTGCCATCAATCTGACCCGAACCGATCAGACCCCTGCCAAGCGTTTTGACTTGATGTTTGATGTCAATGTTCGTGGAACTTTTTTAACATCACAAGCAGCCCTCCCTCACCTGAGAAAATCTGCGGCCGAAGGTCGCAACCCTCACATTCTTAATCTTTCTCCACCACTTTCAATGAAGCCGGTCTGGTTCAAGAACCATGTTGCTTACACCATGGCTAAGTATGGAATGAGTATGTGTGTCCTAGGCATGGCCGAAGAGTTCAAGCGGGACGGAATTGGTGTGAACGCTCTTTGGCCCCGCACAGTAATTGATACCGCGGCTCTGCAAATGATTCCTGGCATTGATGCATTAGCTGGACGCACACCTGAAATCTTGGCGGACGCTGCCTACATTATTTTCAACCGCGATGCCAAGGAATGCACAGGAAACTTCTTTGTTGACGATGTCTTGTTGGCAAGTGAGGGCATAACTGATTTGGAAAAGTACTCAGTGACTCCTGGAACTAAGGATTTCCTACTGGATTTCTTTCTCGACTAAACTGCACCCATGCGCAAATTACTCACACTGTTCTTAGTTTCATGTCTGTCCGTTCTTTCACTGCCTAGCTCTTCGGCACATGTCACGATAGTTTCATCTTTTCCCGAGCAGTTTGCCAATGCGAATCCAATTCCAACCGAGGTGTGGATCGAATTCAGCGGTGAGCTTCAAACCTTGGAGGGTGAAGTTCTTAATTCACTGGAGGTAATAGATTCAACTGGAATCGCAGTGAATTATGAGGATCCGATAATTAGTGGAGCGAGAATCTCCACCAAAATTTCAGGACAAAGCGCTGCTGGAGTTTTTGAGGTTAAGTATCGAGTTGTCGGTGATGATGGACATGTGATCGAGGGGGAGTACTCCTTTAACGCATCACCTGACTACTCGGCGGAACAGACACCGATGCCAATTAGCGCACTTCCTGAAGAGTCATCTATTCCAGCTGGCGGTATCTTGCTTGGATTAATGTTGCTTCTCTTCTTTGGCGGAATTTTTATGAGAGCAAAAAATCGGAGAGAGTAAAGATGCCGGCCTTTGATTTAGAGGTCAATGGCCTCAATGTCATCGCAGAGTCTGAGCGTTCCGGTAAAGCTCGAACTTTGTTTTGGCCTTGGGCAGGGGCAAATGTCTCTATGTTGGCCCTTTCCTACGGTGCATTTTTCTTAGGTTTTGGAATCTCATTTAGACAGGCAACGATCGCTGCATTTATCGGCACACTTGGATCATTCTTATTAGTTGGAATAAGTTCATTAGCAGGTAAGCGCTCTAACGCTCCGACGATGGTTTTGTCACGAGCATCATTTGGAGTGAAAGGAAGTCGGCTTCCGGGAGCGCTCTCGTATCTCATCTTTGTCGGATGGGAAACAGTTTTGGTTTCACTGGCAACGCTCGCCACAGGAACGGTGTTTGCGCGATTGGGTGGAATTGATAGAAACCTTGCTCTAATTCTCGGCTTTTTCTTTGCGGTAACGCTTACCGTTGTAGGTGGCGTTCTCGGTCATAGCGTCATAATGAAGCTACAGAAAATTCTCACCCTTGTCACAATCATTATGACCTTCGTGTACATATCTCTAACGATTGATAATCTGAATTGGACTGCGATAAACGCAATTCCTGATGGTTCGATCCAAAGCTTTATCGGTGCTGCAATTTTTGGCGTTACTGGCATTGGACTTGGCTGGGTCAACGCCGCCGCTGATTACTCTCGCTATTTGCCTCGCAGTGTTTCAAGTTCAGCGGTAGTCGGTTGGACCGTTTTTGGTGCCTCCATCGTGCCAATTATTCTTGTGATCTATGGTGCGGGCTTATCTGGAAGCAGTAAAGACTTAAGTGAAGTGATTGCAATGGATCCTATTGGCGCTCTTACAACCTTGCTTCCGACCTGGTTTCTGATTCCATTTGCTTTGGTTGCAATTCTTGGTTTAGTTGGGGGAGCGATCTTAGATCTGTACTCTTCTGGTCTGGCTTTAGTCTCAATTGGTGTGCCGATCAAGCGCCATCAAGCTGCGATCATTGATTCGATATTGATGTTGTTAGGAAGTATTTACATCGTGTGGATCGCGGATAACTTCTTCTATCCATTCCAAGGCTTCTTGATTACTTTAGGTGTCCCTGTTGCTGTCTGGTCTTCGATATTCGTTGCAGATGTGCTGATTCGCAAAAAGGCATATAGCGAGAAGGATTTGTTTGATCCACGCGGGGTGTATGGATCAGTCAATAGAGGAGCTATCGCTCTGATGATTTGTGGCTCAATCATTGGCTGGGGGTTTGTCACTAATACCTTTGCGCCATGGCTTGAGTGGCAGGGATACTTCTTGGCTCTTATTGGTGGCAAAGATGGTCCTTGGGCTTACTCAAATGTTGGGGTCATCTTTGCGCTTCTATTTGGCTTCATTGGGCATCTACTGCTTGCTACACGAAAAATTCGAGCGCAGGAGAGTGTGCTCAGTTAGAGTTACACCATGAGACGTCGGATCGCACCACTTCGGGATTTCCTCAATCGCGAATCTACGAGCGGTCTGCTTATCTTGCTAGCGTCTGCGCTGGGTTTGATTACAGCTAACTCGCCGCTATCTGATAACTACTTTTCTACCTTAGATTTTCATATTGCTCTAGGCGCAGATTGGTATCTCATAGATTTATCTATTATTAAGGTTATCAACTACCTGTTGATGAGCATCTTCTTCTTTGTAGTTGGATTAGAGATCAAGCGCGAACTTACTTCGGGTCACCTTGCCTCACTGAAAAATGCGATGCTGCCCTTTGTTGCAGCGTTAGGTGGCATGGCAGTTCCCGCCATTATCTATCTGGCAATAGCAGGCGGTGTTGCACCCGGCGGTTGGGGGGTACCGGTTGCTACCGATATCGCTTTAACGGTGGGCTTACTAACGATGATTGGTCCATCTGTCGCTGCCTCTTTGCGTTCATTCCTGCTGGCACTTGCCGTCATAGATGACATAGGTGCAATTTTAGTGATTGCCTTTGTGTACTCAACGGGAATGAATTTTTCTTGGCTTGCAGCAGCTATTATAACTATTGGTCTAATAGCAGCATTGAAGAAGGCCGGGGTTGAATCAACTCTGGTGTACTCATTATTTGCATTTACTCTGTGGTTTTCGCTATACAAGACTGGTGTTCATCCAACTTTAGCTGGCGTGATTCTTGGGTTGATGACTCCAAACATTGTTCGCAAGCGAACCAAGGTTGAAGATACTGATGATGGATCTGTGTCAGTTATCGAATGGCTTGAACACAAGTTTCATCCCGTTAGCACCTTTCTGGTCGTCCCTATCTTTGCCTTCGCAAATACAGGTGTTGTCATCACAGCAGAATCAATCAAGGGAGCATCTCAATCACTTGTTGCTTGGGGAATCTTCTTTGGATTAGTGATCGGAAAGCCTCTTGGTGTACTTATCGCTTCTATCTCTGCCAAGCGGCTAAAGGTTGCTGATTTCCCGGACGGTGCAAATAACTCTTCAATTCTGGCAACAGGAAGTGCTGCTGGAATTGGATTCACCGTGGCAATCTTTATAGCCAATCTCGCTTTTGATGATGCACAGACTCAAGACATTGCTGTTCTTGCGGTCATTGTTGCCTCTGTCGTGAGCGCGATACTTTCAATTGCATTATTCAAATTGCTTTCTCGAAAGTAAAAAACAAAACCCGCCTTTTGAGGGGCGGGTTTTGTCATAAGTGATTTTAGATGTCGTAATACAGCTCGAACTCAGCTGGGTGTGGACGTAGTCGAACATAGTCGACCTCTTCCTTGCGCTTGAAGGCGATCCATGTATCAATAAGATCCTTCGCAAATACTCCGCCACGAGTAAGGAAGTCATGATCCTTCTCGAGGTTGTTGAGAACCTCATCTAAAGAACCTGGTACCTGAGGAATCGCAGCTGCCTCTTCTCCTTCGAGTTCGTACAGATCCTTATCAACTGGGGCAGGTGGTTCGATCTTGTTCATAATTCCATCAAGGCCAGCCATCAGCATTGCAGCGAATGCTAGATATGGGTTTGATGATGGATCTGGACAACGGAACTCAATGCGCTTGGCCTTTGGATTGGATCCTGTAATTGGGATACGGATACAAGCTGAACGGTTACGAGCTGAGTACACAAGGTTTACAGGCGCTTCGTAGCCTGGAACCAAGCGGCGGTATGAGTTAACTGTTGGGTTGGTGAATGCAAGAAGTGACGGAGCGTGCTTCAAGAGACCACCGATGTACCAACGCGCCATATCTGAAAGATCGCCATATGTTCCTGCTTCGAAGAACAGTGGCTTTCCATCTTTCCACAGTGATTGGTGCACGTGCATACCTGAACCGTTATCTCCGAAGAGTGGCTTTGGCATGAATGTTGCTGTCTTTCCACCCTGCCATGCGGTGTTGCGAATAACGTACTTAAACTTCATTACATCATCGCCAGCTGAAAGAATGTCTGTGAAGCGGTAGTTGATCTCCATCTGTCCAGCGGTTCCCACTTCGTGGTGTGAGCGCTCTACAAGAAGACCGACCTTGCCAAGTTGCATCACCATTTCATCGCGAAGATCTGCGAACTGATCTGTTGGTGAAACAGGGAAGTAACCACCCTTGACGCGTGTGCGGTAACCGCGGTTTGGTGTGCCATCTGCATCGTATTCAACACCGGTGTTCCATGCGCCTTCATATGATTCGATCTCATGAACAGCTGAGTTGATGCCTGTCTTGAAACGAACACTGTCAAAGACGTAGAACTCTGCCTCTGGTGCGAAGAAAGCTGTATCAGCAATTCCAAGGGAGCGCATGTAATCAACTGCGCGCGCAACAACACCGCGAGGATCGCGACTGTATGGCGTGTTATCAACTGGATTGTGAACTGAGAAGATAATGATGAGGGTTTTTTCTTTACGATATGGATCAATGTATGCAGACTCTGGAGCTGGTAAGAGTTTCATATCTGACTCATTGATTGTCTGGAAGCCTCGAATAGAGGAACCATCAAACATCAGGCCGTCGGTGAATACAGCCTCATCAAATGATTCAACAGGTACGTTGAAGTGATGCTGAATACCAGGCAAATCTGTGAAGCGGACATCGACGAGCTTGATATCCTCTTTCTTAATGTAAGCAAAAATTTCTGCTGCGTTCTTAAACATGCATCTCCCAATTTCACATGTGATGCGCAGAGCCCTCATCATTGAGTTTCTGTCGCTTTTACGTACTCGAACCCTAGGTCCAGACCATGAAATTGACATAACCCGCTTGTTAAATTCATGTTACGTCTGGGCCCCTTGAGCGTTAGGCTTGTCACATGAGCGTTGATTTCACCCGAGTAAGCCTGGGTCGCAGAATGTCGGCGCTCATGGTCGACTGGCTAGCCTGCTACTTCATCGTCGCAGCCTCAGCTGGAGGCATTGGCCAAATGGCCCCCGATCGTTCATGGACGGTTTTGGCGCTCTTCTTTGCTGAAATTGCGATTTTGTCCGCTCTTCAAGGCGCATCTCTAGGGCATCGAATCTTTGGCATCAAGATCCTGCGATTTAGTGATGGGGGAGCCATTACTCCGCTTCAGGCTTTGATCCGTTCAGCTTTACTGATCACAGTTATTTTTGCGATCACCTTTGATGAAAATGGCAGAGGGCTGCATGAAAGATTCAGCGAAACCGTTCTTTCGAGAAGTTAGCGAATCTTTGGTGCACGAGTAGGCATTGGCCCCTTTGGAATTGGCATAGACATTCCGCCAACCGCCTTTAGGCGTGCACGAACCTCACGCATTTGATGAGCGGTTAACTTTTTAGGAAGTCGCTTCATCTGCTTTTGAAGTTTGCGAATTGGGACTCTGCCATCTTCATTACCAACAACAATTTCAGTAATTGGCACACCAGGTGCAAAACGTTCTGCCTTCTTTCGCTCATCAGCGATCATTTGGCGGACAGCGTTTGTACCTTCGCCAGTTAAAACGATTCCGGCTCGGCCAACACTTCGGTGAACCATGTCTTGATTTTTTGTAACCGCTACCGCAGGTGTTGTTGTCCACCCTTTACGTATAGCCATCAAAACGCTAGCACCTGCGCCGATCTGTCCTTCAATTGATGCGTAAGCAGCGGTTCCAGCCTGGCGTGTAAAGAAGAAAAGTGTTATCAGTAAAGCTAGTGGTAGGAAGACAAAGCCCCAGTAGATAACTTCGTTGAGGAGGAAACCAATTCCGATACCGATGCTCCACGATGCAAGGAAAACTCCGATCAGCGCCACGCTGATCCAAGGCTTTACTTGCTTGGTTACCTTGTAGGCATCACGAAAGGTTTGAAAACGAGGTTTCTTGATCTTGGGTTCTTTAGATTTTCTCTTAAACATGTCGCTAGTTTAGTGGGGCGGGTGCGGTTCCACCAAGACGGGTCGGTGCCCAACGTTGACCGACATGGCTATCGGGGTACTCCTCCTGAACTTGACGTAGCATCTCAATCATCACCTGTCGTAGGTGCAGCTCTGTCGTCTCTATCTCCACATCAGATGCGTACAGTATTGGCTGGCCAAATGAAACATGTACCGGGGTTTTGCCTCTTTTAAAGTTTGGCTTCACACCCTTTGTGTAAACACGTTGCCCACCCCACACGATCGTGGGAATGATAGGCACTCCAGCGCCAGCAGCTAAACGAACCGCACCTGACTTTAAACCCTTAATTTCAAAGCTTGTTGAAATAGTTCCTTCGGGGAAGATTCCAATGATTTCACCAGATTTGAGTGCACGAAGTGCGGTAACAAATGATGCCGAACCATTGCTTCGATCCACATTAATGTGATGCATTCCGCGCATAAGTGGTCCGGCAATCTTGTTATCAAATATCTCTTTTTTAGCCATGAAGCGGACATATCTTTTCACCGGAAGTGCAGCGGTTCCTGCGATAGCAAAATCTAAATAACTCACATGATTGATTGCAAGAATTGCGCCACCCTCGCGTGGAAGATTTTCTTGCCCTTGAAAATTAAATTGGAAACCTAGGTACTTCCAGAATCCCTTTACGAGTGAGATAACTGGTGGGTAAACCAGATCAGCCACGAGCGGACTTCTTCTCCATCGCCTGCTTATATAAACGTCCTGCTCGATATGAGGATCGCACTAACGGACCACTCATTACTCCAAGGAAGCCAATTTCTTCTGCTTCTTGAGCTAACTCAACAAACTCTTCCGGCTTAACCCAGCGCTCAACCGGATGATGCTTATTAGTTGGACGCAGGTATTGAGTGATCGTAATCAGATCGCAACCAGCGCTATGAAGATCTACTAGCGCTTGTGAAATCTCTTCACGAGTTTCACCAAGACCCAGAATCAAATTGGATTTAGTAATCAACCCAAAATCTTGAGCCATTCCGATAACTCTCAAAGATTTCTCGTAAGTAAAGGCTGGCCTTATTTGCTTAAATATTCGAGGAACTGTTTCCAGGTTGTGAGCAAAAACCTCGGGGCGGGTCTCAAAAATAGGGTTCAGTAGATCCGGGTTTGCATTGAAATCAGGTGCAAGCATTTCAACGCCAGTACCAGGGTTGAGCTCATGTACCACGCGAATAGTTTCGGCATAGAGCCATGAGCCCTCATCATCTAGATCATCGCGTGTTACGCCGGTGATGGTTGCGTAGCGAAGGCCCATCGACTGAACCGACTCGGCAACTTTTCGTGGCTCTTCGCGATCAATAGGAAGTGGCTTTCCGGTATCAATATTGCAAAAATCGCAACGGCGAGTGCATCGATCTCCGCCAATTAAAAAGGTTGCTTCTTTGTCTTCCCAGCATTCAAAAATATTTGGACAGGCAGCTTCCTGACAAACGGTGTGAAGTCCCTCGCTCTTTACCAAAGAGCGCAATCGTGTGTATTCGGGACCCATATTGGCCCTTGTTTTGATCCACTCAGGTTTACGTTCAATAGGGGTTAGTGCATTACGTGCCTCGATGCGAAGCATCTTGCGACCCTCTGGTGCCAAAGTCATGCGCTCACCTTTTTCAGAGATTGGTAGATGTGTCGCTCAACTATTGGAGCAACCTCATCTACTGTAATTGAACGTTGTAATTCTAATTTCATGGATGTGACATCGGCATCTGATATCCCGCAGGGAACAATTGTTTTGAAAGAGGATAGATCTGGATTTACATTGAGAGCAAAACCATGCATCGTGACGCCTTTCGCGACGCGGACTCCGATAGCTGCAACCTTGCGATCACCTAGCCCATCACGAATCCAAACCCCCGATCGGCCCTCAATTTGTTGAACCGCAAGACCTAATTCACTACAAACGGCGATTAATCCTGTTTCAATCGCACGCACAAATCCCACCAGCTCGGTTGGCTTGAGCAGTTTGACGATGGGATAGCCAACCAATTGACCTGGACCATGCCAGGTGATTTTCCCGCCTCGATCAACATTAATAACGGGTGTGCCATCGGTTGGTTTCTCAGATTCAACTGTGCGACGGCCAGCTGTAAAAACCGAAGGGTGCTCGAGAAGTAACAAGGTGTTGGGACGTGTTCCATCAGCAACTTCCTGATGAATCCCTCTTTGGAGTTCCCAAGCCTTTTCATACTCCATCAACCCATATCGCGACATGGCGATCTCTGAGTTGGTTGGAGTTTCCAAGAGAGGCACTCCCGTAGCCTAAAGGTAGGCTTGCCCGCATACCAATTGAAGGCTGAGAGGTTCCGCCCCGTGTCACAAGCAACTATGAAGAAGAGCCGCCGTCCACTTGTCTACTCGCTAATTGTCATATTCCTCTGGTTTGGGGCAAGCGGGGTTTTTGGACCGCTCTTCGGGAAACTCTCCACCGTACAAGAAAATGACAACTCCGCCTTTTTGCCCGATAGCGCAGAGTCGACTCAGGCAGCAAAGATCATTGCAACCTTTAACCAGGATGCAAATCAAAGCCTGCCGACGCTGATTCTCTATCTGGGTGAGGTCAATGTAGAAAAGATCGCAGCGCTAAACGCTCACCTTGCAGGGTTAGGCGATAAAAAAATCGCAGACACTGATGTAAATATTTCTCAGTACTTAACCGCTGGAGAAAAGATATATGCCTTCCCTTCAGAAGATGGCAAGGCGCTGCTTGTAAATCTACCTTTCAAATCGGAGATCGCAACTGATCTCTTACCGAACAACAAACCCGCACTGCCGGAGGTTATTGAAACCCTGCGTGAAGATTCGACAGAGTTTGCACAATCAGTTGGTTTGGTTTCAAATGTGACCGGAATTGGTGCGCTGCTAGGAGATCTCTTTGGCGCATTCGAAGGGATTGATTCATCTCTTCTTTTGACAACACTTCTTGTCGTGGCTTTGATTCTTATAGTTGTGTACCGATCACCCGTTCTGTGGATCTTGCCTTTATTTTCTGCGGTAATCGCCTTATCAACTGCAGGAGGTCTGGTCTATCTCTTAACTAAAAATGATGTCATCGATCTCAATGGTCAGTCGCAGGGAATTCTCTCAGTATTGGTTTTAGGAGCAGCAACGGATTACGCGCTTCTCTTAATATCCCGTTATCGAGAAGAGCTCCATCATTACGAGCATCCGGCACAAGCGATGAAGGCTGCATACAAGGGTGTCTTTGAACCAATTCTTGCATCTGGCTCAACGGTAATCGCCGCGCTGTTGGTGTTGTTATTAAGTGATCTGTCTGGCAACCGCGGATTGGGACCTGTTGGTGCGATTGGTATTGCAGCAGCGATGGTTACTATTTTGACCCTGTTGCCTGCATTACTAGTTGCATTTGGTCGCTGGATCTTCTGGCCACGAATTCCACGTAATGATGATGTCAATTCACAACTCACAGGTACATGGGCAAAGATCGGCTCTGCGGTTGAAAAACGTCCTCGCAAGCTCTGGATGATTACCGCATTGGTTCTTGCAGTATTTGCTGGCTTTTCTACAACTTTGAATGCAAAGGGACTTTCGACCGCCGATGCGTTTACTCAACGTCCAGATTCAGTTGTTGGGCTTGAGTTATTAGGAGAGCATTTCCCAGGTGGTTCAGGCCAACCAACAGAGGTAGTTGTACGGGAAGAGTTGGTAGATCCTGTGTCTGCTGCGCTTATGAATGTCGAAGGTGTTTCATCTGTTGAGCCAACTCGAGTATCGCAAGCAATCCCAGGGCAGCCACTGCCTGTAATCAAAGTAGTTGATGGCAAAGTTATTTTGAATGCGACACTTACCCTCAATCCAGATTCAGTCGAAGCTCGTGATGTTATTCCTGTTATTCGCAATGCAGTTCATGCGATAGATCCAAGTATTCTTGTAGGAGGCAGTACAGCAGTTGCCTATGACACCGATGTTTCTGCAAACCGAGACAACCGAACCATTATTCCCATTGTTTTGGTTTTGATCACGATAATTCTTGGTTTACTGCTGCGAAGCATCCTGTCCGCAGCGCTATTGCTGGGAACCGTGGTTCTCTCTTTCTTTGCAACTCTAGGGGCATGCCAACTGGTGTTTGAAAACATCTTTGGCTTTAAAGGAGCAGATACCTCCTTCCCATTGTTTGCCTTCATCTTCCTGGTCGCTTTAGGTATTGATTACAACATCTTCCTCATGACTCGAGTACGTGAAGAAAGTGCAAAGATCGGCACTCGAGCCGGTGTAATCAAGGGCCTAACTGTGACTGGTGGAGTCATCACCTCTGCTGGAATTGTTTTAGCTGCAACCTTTGCCGTGCTTGGTGTTCTGCCTTTGGTGTTCCTTGCTGAGCTTGGGTTTGCCGTCGCATTTGGTGTCTTGTTGGACACTTTAATTGTTCGAACAATTCTGGTTCCAGCACTTGTTCATGACATTGGTGGAAAAGTTTGGTGGCCTTCTAAGTTACAGAACTCTTAACCATGAATTTGCGGGTTGGAATTGCAGGGTACGGACTAGCTGGACGTTACTTTCATGCGCCTTTACTGAAAGGGTGTGGCTATGAAGTAGCAGCTGTGCTTACCTCAAATCAAACCCGTGCTGCTCATGCACTAGAGGATTTTCCCAAAACGGTAGTTGTTTCAACGATGCAGGAGCTTGTTACGCAGCAATTAGATCTTGTCGTTGTGGCATCTGCAAACATTGTTCATGCCGAACAAGCTATAGCTGCACTTGAAGCAGGTATTCCTACGGTCATTGATAAACCCATGGGTAGAGATTTCAAAGAAACTAAGAGGATTATTGATGTTGCGATTGATCGCAGCATTCCAGTGTCAACCTTCTTTAACCGTCGCTGGGATAGCGATGCTCTAACTATTAAGAGGGTTCTTGCTAGTGGAGTTTTGGGTGATATCCACCGATTGGATTCTAGATTTGAACGTTTCCGTCCTGAGGTCAATGCACAATCCTGGCGTGAAAATATGAGCGCACAGGATGGCGGTGGACAGTTGTTGGATTTACAGCCGCACTTGATCTCTACTGCGATTGATTGGTTTGGTAAGGCCGAACTTGTAACTGCAACCGTTCGATCAATTCGCGGGGCTGCAGATGATGATGCGGTGTTGGTTTTGCGTCACGATAGCGGCGTGAACTCTTACTTATCAGCTAGCGCTGTTGTTGGAGCGCCAGGTCCACGAATTCGGATTCTAGGAAGTCAAGGCGCACTTGTTGTCAATGAACTAGATCCACAAGAGGCGCTTTTGCGTGCGGGTAAGTTCCCGGAAGGTGGCCTCTGGACTGATCCGACAACTTCGGTTGCTCACATTCATCGTGGTGAACAGATCGAAGAGATTATTGGCGAACCTGGCAATTATGGATCTTTTTACACTGCGGTCGCATCAGCGATTATCAACGGTACTGCTTGGCCGGTATCAAATGATGACGCATTACTTGTCGCTCAAATTATTGATCAAGCTCGAAAGATTGGTACACATGCCTAACTCCTCAGAAGTGCTCGTTATTGGAGCTGGCCTTGCAGGTATTAATGCAACCATCACATTGCAAAATGCAGGCGTAGATGTTCAATTAGTTGAGAGCTCTGACCGTCCCGGAGGTCGAGTAGCTTCAGACATTATTGAAGGTTTTACTTGCGATCGAGGATTTCAACTCATCAACTCCAAGTATCCAGCCCTTGTTGATCTAGATGTCATTAAGGAAATTGATTTTATCGCTGCACCCCGGGTCATAGAAATTTCATTGGGCAATGATCGCCATGCGCTGGGTGATCCTCGAGTTGCTCCATGGACCCCACTT